>ODAK010000031.1_pt1 | contig 159766 bp, 141 predicted proteins | sample 1539591 | NCBI WGS metagenome assembly ODAK01 (sample SAMEA3539303, study PRJEB22396) | soil metagenome | biome: tundra; feature: field; material: soil | place: USA | collected 2010-05 | depth 0.15 m | reverse complement strand
GGTCCAGCAGCTGCGCGGTTCGCCGTTCGCCGATGATCGACAGCTGCATTATGTATGCCGTGCCGTCCTCGGCGAGCGCCTCGGGCAGCAACCGGATCAGATGGTCTAGCAGGTTACGCCCCCAATAATCCAGCGGCCGGTGGGTGGTCACCTGCTCAAACGGATCCACGGGCATCTGGTAGAGGCTGGCGACGATCAGGTCGTAGCGCTCCTCCGGGACCCACGGAAACAGGTCCTGCCGGGCGGCGCTGACGCGGTCGGCGACCCCGTTGCGAAACGCGTTGGTGAGCGTGTTCTTGACCGCGGCCTCGTCGATGTCGATGGCGTGGACGTGGGCGGCCCCATTGCGCGCCAGCTGGACGGTCAGCAGGCCCGTGCCACAGCCGACGTCCAGGCATCGCTGGTGGGCGCCGAGGGCCTCCCGGTACACGTATTTCCAGATCAGATAGCTGCCCTGGGTGGGCACGAAGACGCCCGGCTCGACGGTGAGCTCGGGCACGTTGAGGGGGAACAGGTCGCGCCCCCGCGCGTCGGTCCAGTGCGGCGGCGAGACCCCGTCGGCCGAGGCCGGCTCTAGGCTCTCGGCCGGAAGCGCCGACGGGCGCCGGTGGCCCGGCTTGGTCTCACGCAGCGCGGCACGGGCCGCGGCCAGGTGCTCAGGGCCGACGCCGCAGCAGCCGCCGATGATCTGTGCACCCTCCTCGCGCCAGCTGAGCGCCAGATCCGCGTAGCGCGCACCGTCGATAGCGGCCTCGTCACGCCAGCCGGCGGCCGACAGATATCCGAGGTTGGGATACACGCCGAGCGGCAGATCGGTGAAATCACGCAGCCACGAGAGCATCCCCGTGACGTGGTCGGGGGGCACGCAGTTGATCGACAGCGCCCCGACGCCCATCTCCTCAAAGCGCCGCGCGGCACGGCCGAAGGCGTCGCCCTCCGGGCCGCCCCAGTGCTCGCCGTAGACGCCGCAGACGCCGTTTCGACAGCGCCGGAAGCTCAGCCACACCGGCAGCCCGGTGGCCAGCAGGCTTTCGACCGTGGCGTAGGTCGAGCTGCGCACCAGCGATAGGGTCTCAAGCAGGATCAGGTCAGGCGGATGCTCCTCGAACGCCCGCGCCAGCAGCCGGATCGTCTCCCGCCCGTCAGGCGTGTCGACGTCGCCGTTGATGCTGAACGCCACCGCCACCTGCTCGCCGCGGCCGGCCTCCACCGCCGCCGTGCGCGCCAGGCCGACCGCGTCGCGCGCGACATCCATCCAGTGGATCGCCCCGAGTGACTCCCACAGGCGCTCGCCGCCATCGCGCAGCGCGGTCGGCAGGCCCCAGGTGTTGGTGGAGATCACGTCGCAGCCCGCGTCGACATAGCGGCGGTGCATCGACTTGACCTGCTCGGGCGATTCGATGATCGCGGTCAGCCCCCACAGGTGCTCCGCGGTCTCCGGCCGTTCGCCCCCGACCTTGATCAACTCCGTGCCGTTGGCGCCGTCGAGGATCACACAGCGATCCATCGCCAGCAGTCGCGTGATCCCGGCGTAGCGGTCGTCTGGCCGCGTCCTCCGGGCGCTCCCATGATCGGGAACGGCCGTGACGGGCATCGATCGTGCGTTCACTCTCCCATCTCCCTCTGAGCCGGCTCGCTAGAAGCGAGGCTGTGTCCGACAGCTTGCAGCGACGGTCCTCACCCGACCACTCCCAAAACGCCGAATTGTCCTGGACTTTCGAGTAGGTCGCTCGACCTCGGTTTCCCTCTAAGTCATGGTCCATTATGTCTCTTCCCCCAAATGGTCAGGTAAGTTAGGCATAAGGAGCAGGGACAAGCTCTGGCAGCAGGTTTACCTTGTCAATGTGTCCATTGCCGTCCCGTCGGAAGGCGCATCGGAACCACTGCAGGCGGTTCTGCGCCAAGCCGGCGCCGTCCTGTCGGCGCGCGAGGGTTCGACCGTCGCGGTCAACTACGGCTCAGCCGCCGGAGAGCTGGCGGTGTGCGTCAGAGCCGTCGGCCTGGTCGACCGCGCCGACCTCTGCACGCTGGTCATCGAGGCGTCGCCTGAGCAGCTGCGGCGCGTCGTGCCCCGGCTGCTCGGAGGTCCGCTGCAGCCCGGCGGGATGCGCTTTGCGGGCGACGCCTGGTGGTGTGGGGCGCGTGCTGATCAGATCATCGTCGTGTGTGAGCCGCGTCCGGCCCGCAGGCTTGCCGCCAGGTTGGGCGCCTCACAGCACCTCGTCGTCAGCGTCAGCGATCACTCGGCAGATTGGGAGGCGATCGAGCTGTTGGGCCGCGCGACCCCGGACGTGCTGCGTGCGCTGCGGGTCTATGGCGACGCTGGCGACCCGCGCTGCGTGCCGCCGTTCAGCACCGGAATCGTCGCCGGAGTGGATGTGATGTGGCTGTTGGACACCGATCGCCGCGCGCTGGCGCTCATACCCAGCCAGTCAGCCGGCCAGGTCTGGCGCGCGATCGAGACGGCTGGGCGCCCGTTCGGCATCAGCTGCGTCGGCTGGGAGGCAGCGGCCCGCTATGCCGTCCTGGAGCGCACCCGCGTGCGCGCCGGCTGGCCCTAGTAGTCCGCGCAGCTGACCGGCCTATATTTGGCAGGGCCGGTGAGCGCCTTGGAAAGCCCCCACGAGCAGGACCAAGCGCAGGCGGTCAAGCGCACGCTGGTGGAGCTGCTGGCGCTGGAGCGTGAGATCGTCGAGCTGGGATACGTGCGTCGCGCGGACGCGCTGGAGCGCGTCCGCGATGCGGTCCGCCGTCTGGGCGAGATCGGCTCGGCACAGGGGATCCTTGGCCGGGTCGCCGAGGAGCTCGGCGTGGGATCGCAGTTCGACCGCGTCCTGATCGGCGAGGTCGTCGATTCGGTCCTGCTCCCGCGGTCGATCTGGGTCAGGGACGGCGAGGCCGAGGCCAAGCTCGCGCTGGACCGCTTGCGCGGGTCGCCAATCGAGCTGCGCTATCCGCTGATCGAGGATGAGGTGGCGCGCGGCCAGCGGGTCGAGCTGGTCAACGTGCCAGAAGGGCGCGCGCGCGCCGCCGCGCCCCTGCGCGAGGTGCTCGGCTGGAACTCCTACGTCGTGGCGGCGCTGACCGTTCGAGGCGTCACGGTGGGGCTCCTGCACGCCGACGCGGCAAGCTCCGGCCGGACGCTGGACTCGCTGGACGTGGAGGTCACCGCGGGTTACACCGAAGCGCTGGCGGGCGTGTTCGAGCGCGCGGTGCTGCGCGACACGCTGCGACTGCACCGCCACGAGCTGCAGTCCGCGGTGCAATGGATGAGCGACCGTCTCAGCCGGCTGGCGGCCGATGCCGGCGAGCTGGGGGCCGGGACGCTGGCGGGGCAGGCCGACCCCGACCTGGTCGATGCGCTGACGCCCCGTGAGCGTGAGGTCCTGCGCCTGCTGGCGCGCGGTAAGACGAATCTGGCGATCGCGCAGCTGCTCGTCGTCCGCGAGGGAACCGTCAAGTACCACGTCAAGAACATCCTGCGAAAGCTGGGGGCGACGAGCCGCGCCGACGCGGTGTCACGCTACGTGCGCGCGGCCGATGCCCGCGGGGGCCGATGAGCGCCACCCGACGATCGTCCGAGCCCCTGTCGGCGGCGATCGGCGACCAGCTGGAGCGCCGGCTGCAGCGGGCCGGCGACGACGCGTCACGGCTGCTCGGCCTGGCGCCTGAGGCGACGCGGAGGTCGGACTTCGATCGCCTGCGATCTCTGATCGCGGGGCTCGCCGAACGGCTGGCGGCGGCCGGGGCCGAGGATCCGAGCGCGGCGGTGACCGAGCACGAGGCGGCGCTGGCGCGCATGCGCCAGCGCTTCGAAGGCCGCGTGCAGGCGATAGCGCGGGTCCAAGCGGTGATCGGCGAGCTGCGAGAGGTCACCGCGCCCGCCGCGATGCTGGCGCGTGCCCCGGCGGCCCTGTGCGCGGGCTCGACGCTGCGCCGCGCCATCCTCAGCACCGTCGCGGGCGGGCGGATGGTGGCTGAGGTGGCGTACTTCGCCCAGGACCCGGCCGCCGCGCAGGGGGTGCTGGAGCGGCTGCGGGCACATCCCGTGGCGCTCGAGCATCCGTTGCTCGAAACCGAGCTGCTGCGCCGCCGCCGGGCAACGATCGTGCTCGACGCCCACGTCCATCCACGCGCCGACCGGACGATGGCTCAGGTGATGGGCTGGAGGGCCTACGTGGCCGCGCCACTGCTGGTCGGCTCACAGGTGGTGGGGGTGATCCACGCCGATCGCGGCCGCGATCAGTCGCTCGACGTCCTCGACCGCGATGTCCTGTGGGAGTTCGCCTCCGGCCTGGCCCACGCCTACGAGAGCGCGAGCCTGCGGCGAACGCTGCGCCGCGAACGCGACCAGATGCGCGTCTTCCTGGACTGGCTGGGGGCGCGCTCCAGCGAGCTGACCGACGCACCGGTGACGCTCGGCACCGGACAGCAGGTCCCCCGGGCGCCGTGGGAGGCCGGCGAAACCCAGGGCCTGGTCCCCTCGGCGCGCCAGGACCGGACGGCGCTTGAAGGGCTGCTGACCAGGCGTGAGCTCGACGTGCTGGTGCTGCTGGCCGATGGTGCGACCAACAACGCGATCGCGGGGGCGCTGGTGATCTCCAGCGGCACGGTGAAGTTCCACGTCAACAGCATCCTGCGCAAGCTCCACGTCGCCAATCGCGCCGAGGCGGTGGCCCGGTATCTGCACCTGCTCGGCATGCGCGGACCGTGATCGGCGGGTCCGGAATGCGGCTCCGCAAGCCACATGGCGCCTCCCGGATTGCGGCAGGCGCATATCTATGAGAGGCTGAGCCCATGGCCAACGTGATCGGACAGCGTGTTCGCCGCCGCGAGGATCCACGGTTCCTCACCGGCGCCGGGCTCTATGTAGACGATGTGCAGCTCCCCGGCGCCAAGCGCGTGACATTCGTGAGATCGGATTGGGCGCACGCCAAGATCCTGGGGATCGACACCTCGGCCGCCGCCGAGATCCCCGGCACCAGGGTGTTCACGGCCGCCGACGTCGATCTGCCGACCAATCCGCTGCCGCCGTTCCTGGGCATCGATGAACGCATGCAGCGTCCGTTCCTGGCCTCCGACACGGTGCGCTTCGTCGGTGACATCGTCGCGATCGTGGTCAGCGACGGGCGTGAGCTGGGGGTCGACGCGGCCGAGTTGGTCGATGTCGAGTACGACGCGCTGCCGGTTGTGACCAACCTGCGCGACGCGGCCCGCGACGAGGTGTTGCTGTTCCCTGACGTCGGAACCAACGTCTGCATGCGCCAGGCGCCCGAGTCCCCCGATGAGCATCTGTTCGATGACTGCGAGGTGGTGACCAGCGGCACGGCGATCAGCCAGCGGATCGCCGCCTGCCCGATCGAGCCGCGCTCGAGTGCGGCGGCGCTGGGCGACGATGGTCGGCTGACGGTGTGGCTCTGCTCCCAGACACCCCATCAGGATCGCAATGGCCTGGCGGGCATCCTCGGCCTGGAGCCCGAGCGCGTGCGCGTGATCGCCCCGGACGTCGGCGGCGGCTTCGGCGGCAAGGGCCTGGCGGCCGAGGACGTGCTGCTGGCCTGGGTGGCACGGGCCGTCGGCGAGCCCGTCCGCTGGACCGAAACGCGCAGCGAGAACCTGGTCGCCATGCATCAGGGTCGCGCCCAGGAGATCGACTTCGAGATCGGCGGGGATCGCGACGGGCAGATCAAGGCGCTGCGGCTGAAGATCCTCCAGGACGGCGGGGCCTACCCGGGTCTCGGAGCGTTCCTGGCCAGCCTGACGGCGATGATGGCCAGCGGGGTGTACGAGATCCCCAAGATCGAGATCTCGATCGAGGCGGTGACCACCAACACCACGCCCACGGGACCGGTGCGCGGCGCCGGACGCCCCGAGGCGACGCAGATGCTGGAGCGCGCGGTCGACCTGTTCGCCGCCGACCTGTCGATGGACCCGGCCGAGTTGCGCCGGCGCAACTTCATCGCCCCCGACGCATTCCCCTACACGACCGCATCCGGAGCGCGCTACGACTGTGGCGACTACGCCGGCGCGCTGGATCGCGCGCTGGAGGCCGCCGGGTATGAGCAGCTCCGCCAGGAGCAGGCCGAGCGTCGCGCCCAGGGCGGCACGCGCCACCTGGGCATTGGCCTGAGCGTGTACGTGGAGGTCACCAACGGGCTCTCCGAGGCCGAGTTCGGCGCGGTGGAGATCACCGCGGACGGAGCCGCGATCGTCAAGACCGGATCCTTCTCACAGGGCCAGGGGCACGAGACGACATTCGCTCAGATCGTCGCCCAGCGCCTCGGCCTGGAGCTGCAGCAGGTGTCGGTGATCAAGGGCGACACCGACGTGGTCCTGCGCGGCACCGGCACCTACGGGTCCAAGTCGACCCAGATCGGCGGCGCGGCCGCCGCCAAGGCCTCCGAGGAGGTCGTCGAGCAGGCCAAGCGGCTGGTGGCCGAGGAGCTCGAGGCCAACCCCGAGGACATGGTGCTCGACCTCGGGGCCGGGCGCTTCCACGTCGCCGGCGCGCCCGCGCCGTCGCTGACCTGGGGCGAGCTGGCCCAGCGGCTGCACGACAAGGGCCGGCTGGCCGAGCTGAGCGCGGAGGTCGACTTCGAGCCCTCTCAGCCGACGTTCCCGTTCGGCGCGCACGTGGTCGTGGTGGAGGTCGACGGCGAGACCGGTTCGGTGGATCTGAAGCGCGTGATCGCCGTGGACGACGCGGGGCACATCATCAACCCAATGGTCGCCGAAGGCCAGGTGCACGGAGGCCTGGCCGCCGGGATCGCGCAGGCTCTCCACGAGGAGCTCACCTACGACGAGGACGGCAACCCGATGAACTCCAACCTCGTCACCTACGGCATCCCGGGTGCCACCGAGCTGCCGTTCTTTGAGCGCGTGGAGATGGTCACGCCGACGCCGATCAACCCGCTCGGCGCCAAGGGCATCGGTGAGTCGGGCACGATCGGGGTCACCCCCGCGGTGCACAACGCGGTCATCGACTCGATCTCGCACCTGGGCGTGCGCCATCTCGACATGCCGGCCAACGGCCAGACCGTGTGGCGGGCGATCCGGGAGGCCGCGGAGAGCTCGCGGTGAGGGCCGCGTGCCGCTAGAGCCGCTGTGGGCGCCGACGGCTGAGTCGCTGGGCGCCACCGAGCTCGGGCGCTATCTGCGCTGGCTGTCACAGCGCCGGGGCCTGGAGTTCAGCGACTACGCGGCGCTTCACCAGTGGTCGATCTCCGACCTGGAGGGGTTCTGGGGATCGATCTGGGAGTTCTTCGGCGTCCGTTCGCACGCGCCGTATGAGCAGGTTCTGAGCGAGCGCCAGATGCCCGGCGCGAGCTGGTTCGCCGGCTCGCGGTTGAACTACGCCGAGCACGCCGTCGGCCGCGACGAGGACGCCGACCGGGTGGCCGTGATCGCGCATTCGCAGACGCGAGCGCCGATCCAGCTGACCTTCTCGGAGCTGCGTGAGCAGGTGGCGCGAACGCGCGCCGGCCTACTCAGGCTCGGCGTCGGTCGGGGAGACCGCGTGGCCGCCTATCTGCCCAACATCCCTGAGACGGTGATCGCGTTCTTGGCCACGGCCAGCATCGGGGCGGTGTGGGCGACCTGTGCACCGGAGTTCGGGCCGCGCAGCGTGATCTCCCGCTTTGGTGTCGTGGGGCCCAAGGTGCTGCTGACCATCGCCGGCTACCGGTACGGCCAGCGGGCGATCGACCGGCGCGCCGACGTGGCGGCGATCCGCGCCGCGCTGCCGACGCTCGAACACGTGGTGCACGTGCCCTACGCCGGCGGCGAGGAAGACGAGATCCCCGACGCGACCGGTTGGGATGCGCTGGTGGCCGAGCCAGGACCGCTGGAGTTTGCGCCGCTGGCGTTTGATCATCCGCTGTTCGTGCTGTTCTCCTCGGGTACGACCGGGCTGCCCAAGGCGATCGTTCACTGTCACGGCGGGATCCTGATCGAGCACTGCAAGAACCACGGTCTGAGCTGGGACCTGGGACCCGGCGACCGCCTGATGTGGTTCTCGACCACGGCCTGGATGATGTGGAACGCGCTCGTCTCGGCGCTGGCGCTGCGCGCGTCGATCGTGATGATTGACGGCAACCCGGTTTATCCGGGGCTCGACTACCAGTGGCGCCTGGCCGCCGAGACCCGGCCGACGATCATGGGCGCCAGCCCGGCGTTCCTGATGGCCTGCCGCAAGGCCGACCTGCGGCCCGCCGAGCAGTTCGACCTGTCCAGCCTGCGCCAGCTGGGCGCGGCCGGATCGCCGCTGCCGGCCGAGGGGTTTGACTGGGTCTATGAGCGCCTCGGGCCCGACCTGCTGCTCAACCTCGGCAGCGGCGGCACCGATGTCTGCACCGGGATCGTCCAGGGCGGCCCGATGCAGCCCGTCTACCGGGGCGAGATCGCCGGCCCCTGCCTGGCGGTCGACACAGCCGCCTACGACCTCGACGGCGAGGTGGTGATCGACCGGCTGGGGGAACTCGTGATCCGCTCGCCGATGCCCTCGATGCCGATCGGGTTCTTCAACGACCCCGGCGGCAAGCGCTACCACGCAGCCTACTTCGAGGACTTTCCCGGGGTGTGGCGCCACGGCGACTGGATCCGCTTCACGCCGCGCGGAAGCTGCGTCATCACCGGGCGCTCTGACGCCACCCTCAACCGCGGCGGGGTCAGGCTGGGCACGGGGGAAATCTATGCGGTGATCGAGGATCTGCCGGAGATCGCCGACAGCCTGGTCGTGCACCTGGAGGACAGCGAGGGCGGGGCCGGCGAGCTGCTGCTGTTCGTGGTCCTCGCCTCCGGCGGAGAGCTCGACGAGGCGCTGCGCGATCGGATCGCCACGACGCTGCGAGCATCGCTGTCGCCCCGCCACGTGCCCGACACGATCGAAGCGGTGACCGCGATTCCGACGACGCTGACCGCCAAGAAGCTGGAGCTGCCGGTCAAGCGGATTCTGCTCGGCGCGTCGCCGGAGGACGTCGCCAGCCGCGACGCGCTGGCGCAGCCGAGCGCGCTGGACGACTTCGTGGCCTATGCGGCCGGGCGCCGCAGCTGACACCTCGGTCACCCGTGTGTTACGGTAGCGCTGAAGTTACCGATAACCCACGACCTTCCGACTGGGGTGCACGATGTCGCTGAGCTACAAGGTCCAACGCACGATCCAGGCCGACCCGGAGCGGATCTGGGCGCTGTTGACCGACCCGGCGAGCTACCGGGCCTGGAACCCAACCGTGGTCTCGCTCGAGGGAAGGATCGCGGTGGGCGAGACAATCAAGCTGGTCTCGACGGTGAATCCCAAGCGCACGTTCTCATTGAAGGTGACCGAGCTGGAGGGCCCGCGCCGGATGGTGTGGTCAGACGGTATGCCACTCGGTCTGTTCAAGGGCGTTCGGACGTATTCGCTGAACCCCACCGATGCCGGTAGCGAATTTGAGATGGAGGAGGTGTACTCCGGGCCGCTGGCGCCACTGATCACCAAGGCGATCCCGGATCTGACCGATTCGTTCGTGCAGTTCGCCGATGGACTGAAGACCGCCTCGGAGGCCCGCGGCTGAATGGGCGGCGAGTTGCACCGCAGCGCGCTCGACGCGCTCGGGGATGCCCACCGTCGCGCGATCGTCGAGATCCTCGGTACGGGGTCGCGCTCGGTGCAGGAGATCGCCGACCAGCTGCCGATCAGCCGACCCGCGGTGTCACGGCACCTGCGATTGCTCAAGCAGGCCGGGTTGGTGATCGACGAGCCCGACGGCACGCGCCACGTCTACTCACTGCGCGACGCCGGCGTGGAGGCGATCCGCGATTACTTCGCCTTGGTTTGGGGCGAAGCGGCTGCGCGCTTTCGCCTGGTCGCTGAGAACACCCAGTCCGATGACTGAGCGGTCCGTGACCGAGCCGCTGATCGTGGAGTTCGACGTCGACACTCCGGCTGGGCACGCCTTCGATCTCTGGACCCGCCGCTGCGCGGCCTGGTGGCCGCCGCGCCACACCGTCAGTGGCGATCCCGCCTCGATCACTTTTGAGCCGCGGCCTGGCGGTCGGATCGTCGAGCGCGCCTCCAACGGCGACGTGCACGAGTGGGGCGAGGTGCTGGAGTGGGAGCCGCCGGTTCGCCTGCGCTATCTGTGGCACCTGTTCTTTGACCGCACCGAGGCGACCGAAGTGGAGGTCACCTTCACCCAGGTCGACGAGCGCACCACCGTCCGCCTGGAGCAGCGGGGCTGGGAGCGGCTCGGAGCGGCCGGCGTCCAGCGGCGCGATCGCACCCACACCGCCTGGGCGGCGATCACCGACAGTTATGCGCGGGCCATTGCCGACGTCGCCGGCCCCTCGCGCTGATCAACGCGAGGGGCCAGCATGGCTCAGCGGATCGTCATCTCGGTCCGGTGGCTGGTCCACTGTCGTCCGTGGCGGGTTTTCAGGCCCAGCGTGTAGTGCCCAGGTCGCACGGAGCTCGCAACCACTCCAGGCGAAGTGCCGCGCCCTGCGTGGTGGCTGACTTCCTACGGGACGCGAAGCCGAGCTTCCGGTCCGGCGCTCGACCAGCCGAATCCATCGGGCAGGTTGGCACCCTGAACCGTGCACGCCGCCGCCGCGACGGTGATCCCGGCGGCGGTCGCCTCCTCAAGCGCACCGATGTCGACGACATCATCGCGTCTCAGCCCGTGCTCAGACCACCAGGTCAGGAAGCCGGCGACGAACGCGTCACCGGCGCCGATCGTGTCGACGACGTCGATCTCGGGCACCGGCATCGAACGCTCGACGGCCGCGGTGTGGATCCACACCGGGGTCGATCCGTCGGTTACCAGCACGGCGGCGGGGCCCAGCTCCAGCAGGCCACGGGCGGCGGTCCCGGCGTTCGCGCCGGGCGCCAGCAGCTGCAGATCGTCTGCGCTGACCTTGGCGACGTCGGTCCGGCGCAGCAGCGCCGCCACGGTCGCGCGGTAGTCGGCGGGGTCCTTGATCGCGCGGGGACGGCAATTCGGATCGAGCAGCACCGTGATCTCCGGCGGCGCCTGGCGCACCAGCCCGAGCAGACTTGACGCCGCCGGCTCGATCAGGATCCCGAGCCCGCCGAGGGCGAGTCCGTCCGAGCCCGCCAGCACGTCGGCCGGGATGTCGCCGGGGCGCAGCTGCGCGGCCGCCGTCCCCTCCAGGTAGAACCGGTAGTCCGCCGAGCCTGTGTCGTCGAGCTGAGCGATCGCCAGCGTCGTGGGCGCGGTCGTCGCCTCCCGCACCAGGATTGCGACACCCTCACGCTCCAGCGCCGACCGTAGCTGCCGCCCGAAGGCGTCGTCTGAGAACCGACCCAGGAACCGGCAGTCTCCGCCCAGTCGCGCGATCGTCCGCGCCACGTTGAACGGGGCTCCGCCCGGGAGCGCCGTGACCGAGCCTGAGACGTCGGTGACGACGTCCATCAGCGCCTCGCCGGCGATTGTGATCATGCGGCCGGCGCCGGCAGCTGCTTGGCACCCGTCATGATCGCCACCGCCTCCTCGGGAGTGGTCGTGGCCGGGCTGACTACGCCGGCGCAGCGGCCGAGGCGCTGGATGTGAACGCGATCGGCGACATCGAACACGTGCGGCATGTTGTGACTGATCAGGATCACCGGCAGTCCGTGCTTACGAAGCTCGCGGATCAGGTCGAGCACCTGGTTGGACTCACGGACGCCCAGGGCCGCCGTCGGCTCGTCGAGGATGATCACCTTGGATCCGAACGCGGCCGCCCGCGCGACCGCGACGGCCTGCCGCTGCCCGCCGGAGAGCGTCTCGACGGTCTGACCCATGTCCTGCAGGGTGGTGATCCCGAGCTTGGACATCTGCTCCTTGGCGCGTTTGCGCATCCCGCGGTTGTCGAGCTTGCGGAACAACAGCCCCAGCGGGCCGGGCACACGCTCCTCCCGCCCCAGGAACATGTTGCTGGCGATGTCCAGCGCGGGCGAGACCGCAAGCGTCTGGTAGACCGTCTCAATGCCGGCGTGCTGGCTGTCGAGCGGGCTCTTGAACGAGACCGGTCGACCTTCCAGAAGGATCTCGCCCCGGTCGGGCTGCAGCGCGCCGCTGAGGCACTTGATCAGCGTCGACTTGCCCGCTCCGTTGTCGCCGATGATCCCGAGCACCTCGCCGGCGTCGAGCCGGAGGTCGACACCGGCGAGCCCGATCACGTGACCCCAGGTCTTGACCAGGCCGCGGGCTTCCAGCACCGGTGTCGCGTTGGGGGCCGGCCGGCGCGTCGCGTGCTCCGTCGCGCCCGTCGAGGTGCCGCCGCCCGCACCCGCGTCGGGCGTGCCCGGCGCGCTCCCGGGCTTGTCGGCAGGTGTGGTGAAGTCCTTCGGATCCGCGACCGCGGAACACGTGGTGACCCCGCCCGGCTCGGGGACGGACGCCGTTGTTGTGACGCCGCCCGGCTGCGATACGGAGGCTCGCACGGAGCCGTTTACGGTCTGCGTCATGGCTTTACCCTCCTGATCCACTGATCGGCGGCGACTGCGCCGATCACGAGGATTCCCTCGGCGATTGGCTGGTATAGGTCGTTGACGTTGGCGAGTGTGAGGCCCGATGTGAAGACGACGACGATCAGCGCGCCGAACAGCGTACCCACGACCCCGCCGCGGCCGCCGAACAGGCTCGTGCCTCCGATCACGACGGCCGTGATGCTCTGAAGGTTGGCGTCGACCGCGTTGTTGGGGCTGGCGGCTCCGGTGTAGCCGATCGATATCCAGGCGGCAAAGCCGACGATCAGCCCGGCGAACGCATAGACGCCGAACAGCACCAGGTTCGTTCGGATCCCGGCCAGACGGGCGGCATCCTTGTCGTCGCCGACCGCGTACACGTGCCGACCCCACGTGGTCTGCCGCAGGACGTAGTTGACGATGATGTACATCCCGAGCACGAGCAGTACGCCGTTGATCAGCGTGAATGGACCGATGCCGACGTTGTCACCGGGCCAGTTGAGGATGTGCGGCATCTGCGAGGCCTGGGTGGTCTGGCCGTTGGAGTACAGCAGCCCGATCGAGGAGAAGATGCTCAGCGTTCCGAGCGTGGCGATGAACGGCGGCACCCGTAAGCGGGTTACGAGCGCGCCGTTCAGCACGCCGGTCGCCACCCCCGCGAGCAGCCCGAGCGCCAGCGCCAACAGACCGGCGACATGGTTGTTCGCCGCGACCTGGGCCATGAACAGCTGTGCCAGGATCATCGCCGCGCCGATCGAGAGGTCGATGCCGGCGGTGAGGATGATCAGCGTCTGCGCGATGCCGAGCGCGGCGACCACCGCGACCTGCTGCAGCATCAGCGAGATGTTCACCGATGAGAAAAAGCGCGAATTGAGCAGGGCGAACACGATCGCCGAGATCACGAGCACCGCGAACGGGCCGAGCGCGGGGTGGGCGTGCAGGTGTCGCTGCACGCGGCGAAGGGGTGTCAACCGTGGAGTAAGGAGCTCCAGTTCCTCCTCCGGCGAGATGAGTGCTGTGTCGGTCAAGGTGGGATCTGGCTCCGGACTTCGTCGTGTTACCAGGAAATCTCGCGCGCGCGATCACCGCCGCCCGCCGCCACGCAGTTTCCCGGTGACGACGGACGGCTGATATGACCGCGAGCCTGATCAGGCGTGGGCGGTTAGCCCCAGCAGATCGACTTCGCCTGACTCGCGGTCAGGCTGGGTACGCCGGACTGCGGGTCATTGGTGTACAGCTTGGTCCCGGTGTCGTAGAAGCCCAGTCCGGGCGAGGCCGCCGGGTGAACGTGCTTGGTGGCCAGGTTGTAGATCGCGTCGACACCGTCGGACGCCATCTTGCCCGGGTACTGCCCGGCAGTCGCGCCGATCGAGCCGTTGGCGATGAACGGGAGGTTCGAGCAGCCGCCGTCAATGGCGACCACAATGGCCTTGCTGCCGGCTGCCTTCAGCGCCTCGGTGGCGCCTTCGGCCGCCGGTTCGTTGATCGCGTAGACCAGGTTGATGCTCGGATCCTTCTGCAGGCAGGTCTGCATCGCGGACTTGCCCGTCGGGATTGCGCCCTGGGTCGGAAGCTGACAGCCGATCTTGTAGGTGCCGCCCTTGCCGCCGGTGTACTTGCCGCTGGTCGGCTCCTTGCCGTTGAGGCCCGGACTGCCGACCGGGATCCCCATGCCTTCGAGGAAGCCGTGGTCACGATCGACATCGACCGACACGACCTGGTTGTTGAACAGGTCGAGCAGGGCGATGTCGGCCGGCTTGCCCGCCAGCTTGGCCGCGGCCCACTCACCGTCGAGCTTGCCCGCCGCCGTGTTGTCGGTGGCGTAGGTGATGTTCACGGTGCTCGGCGGGATCGGAGCCGTGTCGAGCGCGATCGTGTAGAGGCCGGCCGCGCGCGCCTTGACGAGAGCCGAGTTGACGGCGTTGCCATTCGGCGTGATCACGATGCCGGCGTCGCCGGCGGCGATCGCGTTGTCGATCGAGGTGATCTGAGTGGAGGTGTCACCGTCGGTCGTACCGGCCGAGACGGTCAGGTCGACGCCGCGCTTGGCCGCGTCGGCCTTCGCGCTCTTCTCCATCGAGACGAAGTAGGGGTTCGAGAAGGTCTTCAGAACGAGCGCGACCTTCACGCTCTTGCCGGCCGAGCTGCTGGTGCTGCTCGCGGCGGGCGCCGCGGTCGAGCTGCTCGAGCTGCTGCTGCTGCTGGAACTGCTGGAACCGCAGGCCGCGACTGTCAGGGCGGCGGCGACGGCGCAGGCGATGGTGATGACGCGCCGGGAACGCCACGTGATGGGGCGCTCCGGCCGGCGCGAGCGTCGGTAAAGGGACATCAAGGCTCTCTCCTCCTGTTGCTGCTGATCGGTCCATCGAGCCACCGGCTCGATCTGAGACAACGTTGTCTCGCACCGTATAGGTCAGCGTCTAACCTGTCAAGCGCAGTTTCCATCGGTCGCTTGTCCATAAACTTGAGCCACCTGTGCAGGAGGAGGGAAACGTTGTCAGAAGGAATCAGGGTGCCGTGAAAGTACCCGAAAGAGGAGAGCCCCGGCCCAGGCCCACGATGCGCGACGTAGCTGCGCTGGCGGGCGTGAGCCTGAAGACCGTCTCCCGGGTGGTCAACGGCGAGACGACCGTCGCGCCGGAGCTGGCGACGCGGGTCCAGCGAGCGGCCGGCGCGCTCGACTACCGGCCCAACCTGACGGCGCGCAACCTTCGCAGCAGCGACGGCCGCACCCGCACGATCGGCCTCCTGCTGGAGAACGTGGCCAACCCGTTCTCATCGGCGCTGCACCGCGCCGTCGAGGACGTTGCGCGTGGCCGCGGCGTGGCCGTATTCGCCGGCAGCGTCGACGAGGACCCTCAGCGGGAGCGGGAGCTCGCGCTTGCGCTCGTCGCACGCCGCGTGGACGGTCTGATCATCGTGCCCGCCGGAGACGATCAGAGCTACCTGGCCAACGAGCGCAGCGCTGGGCTGAGCCTCGTGTTCGCCGACCGTCCGCCGCGGCTGCTGCGCGCCGACACGGTCGTATCTGACAATCTCGCCGGCGCGCGTACGGCGGTCCTGCACCTGATCGACAGAGGGCACACCAGGATCGGGTTCCTGGGTGACCTCAGGCAAATATCGACGGCCGCCGATCGGCTTGCCGGATACACAGAGGCGCTCGCCGAGGCGAGGATCGCGCTCGACGACCAGCTGGTGCGGTTCGACCTCCACAGCGTCGACGCCGCCGAGGTCGCGGTCCGCTCTTTGCTGCTCGGAGCGCGACCGACCGCCCTGTTCGCCACGCAGAACCTGATCACGATCGGTGCGCTGCGGGCCCTGCGCGAGCTCGGCCTCACCGAGCGCGTCGCGCTGGTGGGGTTCGACGACCTGATGCTCGCCGACATGCTCCAGCCGGCCGTGACGGTTGTCGCTCAGGACCCGGCGGCGATCGGCGCCACTGCCTGCCGGGTGCTGTTTCAGCGGATGGACGGGGACTCATCGCCGCCCCGGAACCACACGATCCCCACGCGGCTGATCGCTCGCGGATCCGGCGAGATCACCCCGGACGCCCACCCGCCGGTGTGATCGACGGAGGGGCCTGCGCAGGATAGGCTTGCCCGATGGGCGCAGCGATGGAGGGCAGGGCCGGTCTGGTCACCGGTGCGGCGAGCGGCATCGGGCGCGCCTGCGCGATCCGCCTGGGACGCGAGGGCGCGGCGGTAATCGTGGCCGATCTGGAGTCCTCACGCACAGGGGGCGAGCAGACCGTGGCCGAGATCGTCGCCGCCGGCGGGCAGGCCGAATTCTTCGCCTGCGACGTGTCGAGCTCGGCCGACAACCTGGCGCTCGTAAAGCGGGTGATCGAGCGCTACGGGCGGCTCGACTTCGCCCATAACAACGCCGGGATCGGCGTCCATCGGCTGCTGCACGAGACCTCCGAGGAGGACTTCGACCGCGTGATCGCGGTGAACCTCCGGGGGACCTTCCTGGGCTTGAAGCATCAGATCACGGCGATGCTGCGCAACGACCCGCCGGTGCGCGGCGCGATCGTCAACACGTCTTCCAACGCCGGGCTGCGAGCGGTGACGCTGCTCAGCGCCTACACCGCCAGCAAGCACGGGATCCTGGGCCTGACCAAAAACGCGGCGGTGGAGTACGCCAATGATGGGATCCGGGTCAACGCCGTCTGCCCCGGCGCGATCATGACGCCGCTGATGTCCAACGAGTCGCCCGAGCGCCAGCAGGAGATCCTGGCGCCGCAGGCGATGACGCGCTTCGGCGAGCCTGCGGAGGTCGCCGCCGCCGTGCTCTGGCTGTGCTCGGAGGAGGCCTCGTTCGTCACCGGCGTGGCGCTGCCCGTCGACGCCGGCTCGGTGGCGTGGGTTTCGGCGCACCGGGCGTAGCCACACCGCACACGTGTGCGCTACGCGTCCGCACGGGACTGTTTACCATTGACGGCATTCCGGGCCCGAGCCCGGGAGGGAGAGGAGAAGGAGATGAGCTCTGATTGATGGGTCTTCATCGGCGCACGCGCCGAGCCCCTCGATAAGCCCAGCCGAGCGCTGGCGGGCGAAGGGGACCGACACCGCATGCCGCTTGGAGTCGTGGTCGGAAGTGCTGGCCGCGACGCATCTGGCCTTCGATGTGCACGAGACGCACCGGACTCCCGGGCAGTTCCAGGGTATGGTCGCGCGGCGGGCGTTTGGCGACCTGATGCTGGTCGATTGCGCGGCATCGCCGTTTCTGGGCCACCGCAGCCGGGGGCTGATGGGCACCCAGCGCGACGAGCAGCAGGACGAGAACATCCTGGGCTTCCAGTTCGTGCGCAGCGGCGTCGAGTTGGTCCGTGAGGGTGATCGCAAGCTGGCGCTGAACCGCGGCGACATCGTCCTCTGGGACGGCCTGGAGCCGACCGACATCGAGATCGTCAAGCCGTTCTACAAGCGCACGCTGATCTTCCCGCGTGACCGGGTGCTGGCGCTCTGTCCCCGTCTGGGCGAGCAGGCATCACTGCCGCGGCTGACCGGCAGCGGCCCGGCGCGGCTGTTGGTGCGCTACATGAACTCGCTCGCGCACGAGCTGCCGTGGCTGGAGCCCGCGGCGGCCGCCGCCGCGGCCAATGCGGCGCTGGAGCTGCTGCGGGCGGCGATCGAGCCCAACCTGCCGACCGACCGCTCGGCGTCGCGAACCGCGATCCGCGCGGAGATCCGCCGCTATGTTCGGGCCCACCTGCAGGATCCCCTGCTCGGGCCCACGACGATCGCGAGTGTCCACGCGATGTCGGTGCGCGCGCTGCACGCGCTGTTCCAGGACGCCGAGACATCGGTCGCCGGGCTGGTGCGCAGCGAGCGGCTCGCGCGCTGCATGGAGGATCTGCAGCGCCCCAACGGCGGCTCGGTGACCGACATCGCCTTCCGCTGGGGCTTCTGCGACGCGGCCCATTTCTCACGCGTGTTCAAGCGTACGTTCCGGGTCACGCCGAGCGAGGTCCGCCAGGCGGCGCTGGCCGGCAGCGCCTACGACGCCTGAAGCGACGCCGGGCCGGGGCGCCGCAGCGCCCGCGGGCGCTGTCCTAGAGCAGCGCCAGCAGATCGGCAACACCGTCGATGATCGCGTGCGGACGGCGGCGCAGCGGCACGCGGTCCAGCTCGGCCTGGCCGCTGATGCCGCTGCGCACCAGGACGGTGAGCGAACCGCCGATGTGACCGAGCGCGATGTCCATGTTCACATCGTCGCCGATCACCGCCAGCTCGTCGGTCGGCAGGCGCAGGTGCTCGCGCAGCTCGGCGACCGCCGCCCGCGATGGCTTACCGACCACCCGCGGGCGAACTCCGGCCGCCTTGGCAATCGCGGCGGTGACCATCGCGCCACGGCTGAAGATGGGGCCGTGGGCGCCCGCATACGCCGACACGTAGCTGCCGGTCAGCAGCGGCGCGCCGCGCTTGACCGCGCGCGCGGCTCGTTCCAGCGTGGCCATGTCGATCTCGTCGATGTGGGCGACGAACACGACCTCGGCCTCTTCCTCGCGCGCGAGGGCAACGCCGGATGCCGCCATCAGCCCACGGGTGGCTTCGGTGGCCAGCAGCAGCGCGGGGCGCCCGCGGTGGTTGCGGCGCAGATAGGAGATCGTGCTGTCGATCGGCGTCAGCACCTGGTCATCGGAGATCGGCAGGCCGTCCTCGTGCAGGCCGCGCGCGATCGCCGCCGAGCTCTTGTGGCTGCCGTTGGTGAACAGCACGAACGGGCGGCCGGAGGCGCGGATGCGCTGCAGCACCTCGACGGCGCCCGGCTGGGGGATCGCCCGGCCGTCAAGGCCGCGGTGGGCGAGCGTGCCGTCGACGTCGAACACGAAGCCGCGAACCTCCGCCAAGGACAGCGGCTGCAGATCAGACCGCACGGCGCCAGATCACCGTCTCGCCGTCCTTGACCAGCGAGAACGGTTCTCGCTCGTTATCCACGGCGCCAGACCACCGTTTCGCCGTCCTTGACGAGCGAGAACGTGGAGATCGCCGGCCGCGCAGCCAGCTCGCGCAGCAGGCCGACCAGCGGAGCGCGCCCGGGGCGGGCCGCCGCCGCCGGGGCGGGGCGGCCGCGGGCCCCGACCATCGCGTCGACCTGCTCGCCGGGCATCGTCAGGCGCAGCAGCAGATCCTCGTCGGAGATCCGCTGCCCCAGTCGCCGCCTGGCGCCGTCGAGGCTGATCGGCTCCAGGTCGCGCAGGGTGCGCGCCTGCGAGCGCGCCAGCACGCGCTCGGCGATGTCCGGATCCACGGGGGCCGGGGGCTCGCCGTAGTGCCCCAGGAAGAAGCGCACGGTCTCATCCGAGACGTTGGCCCAGCGCTCGCCGTCGATGATGTTGCGCGCCGCCTGGCTGGCGATGAACTGGGAGACCGGAGTGACGATGATCGGGTAGCCCATCTCGGCCCTCACGCGCGTGACCTCCTCCAGCACCTCGTCGAACAGCTCGCCGCGTCGCAGCTCCTCCAGCATCCGGCGCGTAGTGCTGACCATCCCGCCCGGCAGCTGGTGGCGGTAGTAGCCAGCATCGAACTCGCGCGGGGCCCCGGGCGGCAGTCCCTTGGCGCGGGCGACTTGGGCGAAGTGCTCGGCGACGACAGCCTCGGCCTCCAGGTCAAGCGCGTGTGAGTACCCGGCGGCCTCCAGATTGCGGGCCGTGCCGCCGACCTCCGGCTGCGAGGTGCCGCGGGACAGCGGCCCCGATGCGGTGTGCACGATCTCAAATCCGGCCCGCACGCCCTCGAAGTAGACCAGCGGCGCCAGCCCGATCGTGCAGTGGCTGTGGAGCTCCAGCGGCCGCCCGCCGGCGGCCGCGATGAAGTGCGGCGCCAGCTCCCGGACCGCGTCCGGGGTCAGCAGGCCGCCCGGGTCCTTCAGGTAGAGGCGGTCCATGTCAGGGCAGCTGGCCAGCGCGGCGGCGTGCTCGGCGTAGTAGCGATGGGTATGTATGTCGCTGATCGAGTACGTCAGCCCGACGACGACCTGCTCGACGCCCTGCTCCTTGGCCATCGCGGCCAGCGCCCGCAGGCGTTGGGGATCGTTGGAGGGCTCGGCGATCTGAAAGCGGCGGATCCCGTTGCGGACCACCAGCCCGAAGGCGAAGCGCATGAAGTCCTCGTCTGCGGGCACCCAGGAGATGAATCGCATCCCGGTGGTGATGAAGCTCAGCGGCGTGTTGGGCATCGCGGCGCTCATCAGCCGGATGCGCTCCCAGGGGTCTTCACGGTGAAAGCGCACCGAGACCGCCATATGCGTGCTGGAGGTGAAGTCCAGCGCCTCGTAGCCGACGCGTTCGATCGTCGGCGCGATCGCCACCACATCGGGCGTGGTCAGCCCGGTGGCGCTCCACAGGCTCTGATTGCCGTCCCGCGTCGTGGTGTCGACGAACTTCACCAGCCGGCTCACGCGGCGAGCACCCCCTGGTTACCGGCGAGCGACCGCTCCAGCCAGTCGGTCTGGACCGGGCCGGCGGCGAACCGGCGATCGGCGAGCACCCGCGCCAGCAGCTCGCGGTTGGTCTGGACACCCTCGATCTGCGCGCCCTGTAACGCGGTCAGCAGGATCGCGATCGCGTCGGCCCGATCGCGGCCGTGGGCGATCAGCTTGGCCAGCAGCGAGTCATAGAACGGCGGCACCACCGTGCCGTCCTGGCAGTGGGTGTCGACGCGCAGACCGGGTATCGATGGCAGCGCGAACCGGGAGATCGTCCCGGGACTCGGCGCAAAGCCGCGTTCGGGATCCTCGGCGGTCAGGCGACACTCGATCGCGTGGCCCTCCAGCCTGACCTGCGACTGCGACAGGCTAAGCGGCGCGCTGCCGGCGATCCGCAGCTGCTCGGCGACCAGATCGCAGCCGGTGACCACCTCGGTCACCGGGTGCTCGACCTGGATCCGGCAGTTCATTTCCAGGAAGTAGAAGCGATCGTTGGATTGGTCGACGACGAACTCCACCGTGCCGAGGTTGCGATACGAGATCGCCTGCGCGAAGCGCACCGCGGCGTCGCACAGCGCCTGGCGCGTGGCGGTCGGCAGCGCCGGCGCCGGCGCCTCCTCGATCACCTTCTGATAGCGCCGCTGCACCGAGCAGTCGCGCTCGCCCAGGTGGATCACGCCTCGGTGCTGATCGGCGGCGATCTGGACCTCGATGTGGCGCGCGGCCTCGATGTAGCGCTCGATGTAGACGCGCGCGTCGCCGAACGCCGACTGGGCCTCGCTGCTGGCGAGGCCGAGCAAGGCGGTCAGCCGGCGATCGTCGCGGGCGAGCTTGATGCCGCGGCCGCCGCCTCCCCCGGCGGCCTTGACCAGCACCGGATAGCCGATCCGGGCGGCGAGCTCGCCGGCCTGCGCGCTGGAGCCCACACGCTCACCGGGCAGCACCGGCAGCCCCGCGCGGGCCGCCTCCTCCCGCGCGCGCAGCTTGTCGCCGGCCAGCTCCATCACCTCCGGCGGCGGCCCGACGAATATCAGCCCATGCTCGCGCGCGCGGGCCGCCAGCCTGGGGCTCTCGGCCAGGAAGCCGTAGCCGGGGTGGATCGCATCACAGCCGGTCCCGAGGGCGGCATGCACGATGATGTCATCGCGCAGGTAGCTGGCGTTGGCGGGGCCGGGGCCGAGGCAGACGGCTCGGTCGGCGCTGCGCGCGGCCGGGCCGTCCCGGTCGACGTCCGACGTGCCGACCACGCACTCCAGCCCGAGCGTCCTGCACGCGCGCACGATTCGCAGCGCGATCTCACCGCGGTTGGCCACGAACACCCGCCGCGGCGACACGGCCTTCGGCGCTGGGCTCACGGCGCGGGCTCGACGCGGAACAGCGGCGCTCCGTACTCGACCAGCTCGGCGTTGTGCGGACAGATCTCGACGATTGTCCCGGTCACGCCGGCCGGCACCGAGTTCATCATCTTCATCACCTCGATGATGCACACGGTCGTGTCGAGCGACACCTCGTCGCCGACCTTCACGAATGGCTCCTGACCGGGACCCTCGGCCCGGTAGAAGGTCCCGAGCATCGGCGACTCGATCGTCAGCGCGCCGTCGGCGGCCGGTGTGGCGTCCGGCGTGACGACCGGTGGGGCGGCGGGCGGCGCCGGGGCTCGGGGAGCGCCCGGAGGGGGCACGGGCGGCGGCTCGGCGCCCGCGGCCATGCCCCGGCGGACGTGCAGCGAGAACCCCTCGGTCTCGATCCGCAGCTCGTCGAGCCGCGACTCGTCGATGATGCGCAGGATCTCCCGGACGTCCTCGTCGCTGAGCGTCATCGCGCGCTGTCAGCTCCCACGCGGCTTGGAGCCGGCGCCGAAGGTGCTCATCACGAGCTCGATCGCCGAAGCGGGCTTCGGTGGCTGCTCGCGCTTGGGGACGGTGGTGACCGGCCGGCTCTGCACGACGAACAGGCCGTCGGATGCCGTCTGACCGCGGGCAATCGCCCATTCCACGTCCTGGTGTCCGCCGAAGTGGCGCTCGATCCGCCCGGCCAGGTGGACCAACGTGCGATGGTCGCTGGCCGACAGGCAAGCGACGTCGCGGCGTTCGGGTGCTACGTCCTGCACGGCGGTGCCGGTGCCCTCCACAGCCGGGACGTGCTCGATCAGCTTGGCCCCGATGCGCTCGCGCAGAAGCTCGCCGGTGACCTTGCTGAGCAGGTACTCGTCGGGGGTCACCTCGCCGGCCACGACCGCCTCTCCCAGGCCCCAGCTGGCGTTGATGGCGATCGTGCTCGGATCGCCGGTAACCGGGTTGCAGGTGAACATGACCCCGGAGACGGCGGCGTCCACCATCACCTGAACAGCGACGCCCATCGCGGGCTCGGGGTGCTCCGACGCAGCCCGGGCGCGGTAGCTCACCGCGGTCGGGCTGTACAGGCTGGCCCAGCAGTCGCGCACCGCGGCGGTGACGCCGGCCACTCCGCGCACCCATAGAAAGGTCTCCTGCTGGCCGGCGAAGGTGGCCGTCTGGCTGTCCTCGCCCAGCGCGCTGGAGCGGACCGCGAGCGCCGGCTGGTCCCCGACGCCCGCCGCCAGCTGCTGATAGCCGTCGGCGATCTCCCGCTTGACATCCTCGGGCACCGGCGCGCGACCGAACGCGGCGACGATCTCGGCGCAGGCGGAGTGGACCGATTGCACGTCGTCGGGTTCCAGCGCCTCGAGCTGGCGCTCGATCAGGGGCGCCAGCCCCGCTTGGGCCACGAACGCGCGATAGGCGTCGGTGCCGAGCGCGAACCCATCGGGAACGGGGATCTCGGCCGCCAGCAGCTCTCCGAGGCTGGCGCTCTTGGCGCCGAACCCGGCCTCGTCGGCACGGCGCAGGTCGGCCAGCGACCGGCTATAGCGCATCGCCGGCACGCGAACGCAGTTACTCCTGCGGACCGTCGAGCAGCGTCACCACGCCCTCGGTCCCGTTGACGCGGATCAGCTGGCCGGTGCGGATCTGCGAGCTGGCCCGTCCGGTCCCCACGACGGCCGGCAGCCCGTACTCACGGCACACGATCGCCGCGTGCGACATCACCCCGCCGACGTCGGTGACCGTCGCCTTGATCTTGGAGAAGATCGGAGCCCAGGCCGGCGAGGTGCTTCCGCAGACGAGGATCTCGCCCTCACGCACGGCGGCGATCTCGTCGGCAGACCGCACCACCCGAGCGGGACCCTCGACCGTTCCGGGCGAGGCCGCTGCCCCGTTGAACACGACCCCGCCGTCCTGCTGGCGGGCCCACTCCTGGACGCGCTGGGTGGTTACGCCCCAGAGCATGATCGTCATCGGGTCAGTCACCGCGTCGGGCACGACCCCCAGCGCGGGCGGGGGCGTCCACTGCGCCAGCTTGGCCAGCAGCTGCTTGCGCCGGTTGACGATCGGCGGCCAGTGCGTGGGACCCAGGGGGGCGCCGCCGGTGGCCCAGCTGAGCACGAGCTCGTCGAGCGCGGTGGAGACCTCGTGGCGCGAGAGCTGAAACACGTCCTCGCCGTCGGCGAGGAAGCCATGTTCGGCCAGCAGCGCGCCGAACTCGCGGATCTTGTTCCACCACTTGGTCAGAAACCAGTAGTCGCAAAAGAACTTGTGCTCCTCGACGTAGGGGAAGACGGTCCGTGAGAGACCCAGCAGGTCATCGAAGGTGCCGCGTGACTCCTCCGGCACCAGCGAGCGATACGCCTCGGCCAGGCGGTCGCGCTCGGCCTGGATCTGCTCGGTCGGTCGGTCGATCTGCTGGCCTGCCTTGAGCGCGGCGATGTGCCCGATCAGCGACGCGTAGGGGATCCTGGGATCGTCGAGCCAGCTGCGGTAGTAGTGGTTGAGTCCGTCGCCGGTGGCCATGTTGAACCACGGGTCCTTGACCTCCTCCAGCTGGGCCAGCCAGCTGCGTCCCGCCTCGCTGTCGGCCAGCACCGCGTCGATTTCCTGCGGGGTTCGCCCCTCCGCGAACGCGGTGTCGACCCCGGACGCGATCGCCACACGGGCCAGCCGGCGCAGCTCGGCGTCGGGCTTGAACAGCAGCACGTCGATGCCGGCCACCATCTGGGCAATGTGCTGGTCAGGAATGTCGGGCATCGCGCCCTTGCAGAAGTCCACGAAGGTCGAATAGGCGCCGTAGCCCAGCAGCAGGAACTCGAAGTGGTTCTGCCACATCAGGTCGCCCAGTCGCAGTGCGCGTCCGTAGGCGTCGAGCACCTCATAGAAGGACGTGTTGCGGTCCTCGCCGTAGGCCACCTCGTCAGCCTCGTACTCGGGCAGTGGCGGCACCTGCAGGTCGCTCAGCTCGGCGATCAGCGCCTCCATCTTGGTGCGCCACTTGCCGTACAGCTCGGTCCAGTTCTCGTAGTAGTAGCCGGCCCGCTTGTGGAAGAAGGTGGCGCGCTCGGCGATCTTGTCTGGATCGGTGACCGGGTTGCCGGTGATGTACACGTAGCCGTTGACGATCCGATAATCGATCCCCATCGCCGGCGGCACCGCAAAGACCCGGTTCTGCCAGGCGCCGACGGCCTGATAGGGGGAGTCGATGCAGATCACGTCAAAGGCCGGCATCGGCACGGGAAAGTGCATCGAGTTCCAGAACCAGAAGCGGTTCTCGTCGGTCTCACGCCGGCGCTCGTCGAACACCGAGTAGTACGGGTACATCTCCTCCCAGCCGGCGCAGTCCGGCGGGGCCTCGATCGAGAACGGACTCGGAAAGCCGCCGCTCGTGGGCGTCGAGTTGGTCACAGCAGCCTCCATATTCGTGCAGCGCCTCTCCGCCGGGTGCCCGACTAATGCTCGCACTTATAGTCAGGATCGCCGCTCCAAGTCAAGCCGCTTGAACAACAGCGCAACCATGGTCGTCCGCCCGCGCTGAATTCCACATCCCGGGCTCGGCATGCCGGGGCCGCGGAATACGATCTCGCCCGGCGCTGGACCCAGCGCCCCAGATTGCCGACGAGGAGAAGAGCCAGATGGCGCGGATCTTGCTGGTGCACGGAGCGTTTGGCGGCGCATGGTGCTGGGAGCCGGTGATGCCGGGCCTGCGGGCGGCCGGACACGACGTGCAGGCGCTCGACCTGCCCGGTGCCGGCGAGGATCAGACGCCGCTGGCGCAGGTCACCCTCGACGCCTACGCCCGGCGGGTCTGCGAGGCGCTGGCCAGCGGTGAGCCGGCGGTGCTCGTCGGCCACAGCATGGGCGGGATCGTGGTCACCCAGGCCGCCGCCCGCTCCCCCCAGCACGTGGCCGCGCTGATCTACGTGGCCGCGTTCCTGCCCGCCGACGGCCAGAGCCTGATGGATCTGGCGGCGCTGCCGGAGGCGGCCGGCGATCAGGTCCAGGCCAACCTGGTCGCCGAGGGGGATCCGCCGGTCGCCAGGCTGCCCGCCGCCGGAGCGCGCATCGCCGTGTTCGGCTGCTGTGACGAGCAGCAGGCGGCCTGGGGCGCCGAGCACCTTGGACCACAGCCGGTGATCCCGTTCACCGAGCCGGTGGCACTCGGCGGTCCCGGAGCGGACGCATTTGCGGCGCTCCCGCGCGCGTACGTGACCTGCAAACAGGATCGGGCAGTTCTCCCGGCGTTCCAGCGGCGTATGTTCGAGGCCGCCGGCTGTGACCCGGTGATCGAGATCGATACCGACCACTCGCCGTGGATCTCACGCACTGACGAGCTGGTCAGCGCGCTGGATCGGCTCGCCCGCGAGCTCTAACGCCTGGCGGACCGCACCGACGCGCTGCGCGCTACTCGTAGCGATCCGGCGCGGATCGACAAGAAGCCCAGCACGCGATGACTGGACGCGTGCTGGTGGCCTCGCTAGCTTGAAATACGTCTTTGCGAGCGAACAGGAGAGGCGATGGGCGAGGTCGAGCTGCTGGCTCTGTATTGGACGGTGGCCGGTCCCGCGGACGTGCACGTGGGCCGCGAGTGGAGCACATTCGAATGGCGTGACCGCTGCGCTGAGGCCCGGCGCGTCGGCTTCCAGGGCCTGGGGCTGTGGCATGCCGACATCGAGCATCAGCTGCAGACGCGCAGCTTGGCCGAGATGAAGCAGATCTTCGACGACGCCGGCCTGAAATATCTGCAGGTCGAGTTTCTGGCCGACTTCTTCGTGCTCCCCGGAGAGCCGGCCCGCGCGGAGTCAGACGCCCGGCGCAAGTTGCTGTTTGACACTGCGGCGGCGTTTGACGCCCACCACATCAAGGTCGGCAATATCCCCGGGACCCCGTGCGAGCCCGGCCGGCTGACCGAGTCCTTCGCGCAGCTGTGCCAGGAGGCGGCCGAGCACACGGCGGCCAAGGTCGTCTACGAGTTCATGCCCTTCGACGTCAACGTCAACACGCTCGACGCCGCGATCGAACTGGTCACCGGTGCGGGCGCCGCCAACGGCGGCTTGGCGATCGACACCTGGCACTGCGCCAAGATCGGGATCTCGCCGGAGGACCTGCGCCGGATTCCGCCGCAGTACTTCACCTGGGTGGAGCTGTCCGACGGGCAGCGCCAGAACATGCCCGACCTGGTCGACGAGACGGTCAACCACCGCCGGCTCCCCGGCGAAGGCGAGTTCGACATCCCCGCCTACGTCCAGGTCTGCCGGGAGGTCGGCTATCCGGGACCGTGGGGGGTCGAGGTGCTGTCAGCGGAGCTGCGCAGCCTCCCGATCGAAGAGGAATTCCAGCGAGCCTATGAGACGACCGCCGCCCAGTTGCGCGCCGGCGTCGCGTGAGAGGAGACAGGACACCGTGAGCGACACCGAACTGAATGACGAGCGTCTGGTCTGGATCTACACCCAGATGCTGCGGATCCGCGAATTCGAGGAGCGGGTCAAGGGGACCTTCGAGGAATACCCGGGCGTGATCCGCGGCCACACCCATCTGGCCGATGGCGCCGAGGCCTCGATCGTGGGCTCGCTGGCCGCGCTTGAACCCGACGACCAGCTGATGGCCACCTACCGCTGCCACGGCTATCCGATCGTGCTGGGCACCGACGTCAAGGCGATGATGGCCGAGATCTACGGCCGCAGCACCGGCCTGTGCGGCGGTTACGGCGGCTCGATGCACCTGGTCGACACCGAGCGTGGCTTCATGGGCACCTCGGGGATCGTCGGGCAGGGCATCCCGCAGGCCACCGGGGTCGCCTATGCCGCGCAGATCCGCAATCGGTCCCACCCGCCCCAGGTTGTGCTGTGCTTCTTCGGCGACGGCTCCTCCAAGCAGGGAGCGTTCTCGGAGTCACTCAACGTGGCCTCGCTGTGGAAGCTCCCGATCGTCTATGTGATGGAGAACAACTCCTACAACGTGGTCACCCGGTCTGAGCAGGAGGATGCCAACGCCGCCGCCGGCGAGCCGCTGGCGATCAAGGCGAAGGCGTTCTCGATGCCCGGCGTGACCGTCGACGGCAACGACCCCGTCGCCGTCTATGAGCAAGTCAAGACGGCGGTCGACCGGGCCCGGGCCGGCGCGGGCCCCACGCTGGTGGAGTCAAAGGTCTACCGGCTCAGCGCCCACGGCAACATCATCGTCCCGCCCGGCATCCCGCTGCACTACCCCGAGCATGAGGCGATCGAGGTCTTCGGCGCGCGCGAGGAGTACGAGGCGGCCAAGCGCGGGGATCCGGTGCCCCGCTTCCGGGCCCGGCTGGTCACCGACGGCAAGCTCACCGCCGAGCAGGGCGACGAGATCGCCGAGGAGGTCCGTCTGGAGATGCAGGCGGCGGTCGACTTCGGCATCGACAGCCCGTTGCCGGAGCCCGAAGACGCCCTCAAATACGTCTACGCCTAGGAGGCACCCTTCAATGGCACGCGAGCTTCCCTACATAGCGGCTATCAACGAGGCGATCCACGGAGAGATGGCGCGTGACGACAGCGTCCTCTACTACGGGCAGAACCTCGCCACGACCGAGAACGACGAATTCGTCAAGGCCTTCGGGCATGATCGCGTTCGCGTGACGCCGATCTCCGAGACCGCGGAGATCGGGATGGCGGTCGGCGCGGCGCTGGCCGGCATGCGCCCGATCGTCGAGCTGTACATGGCCGAGTTCATGCTGGTGGCGATGGATCAGGTGGTCAACGAGGCCCCGCGTTTTCGCTACATGAGCGGCGGCAAGGTCAAGGTCCCGCTGGTGCTCAAGGCCGGCTACGGCTTCACCGCCGGCTGGGCGGGGCAGCACACGGGCTCGATCTACAGCATGTTCCTCGGCATCCCGGGATTGAAGGTCGCGCTCCCGGCGACCGCCGCAGACGCCAAGGGGCTGATGGCCACCGCGATCCGGGACGACAACCCGGTCTGCTTCTTCCATCACTACCTGCTGACGCTCGAGCCGGGCGAGGTGCCCGAGGGCGAATACCTGGTGCCGTTCGGCCAGGCCGACGTGCGCCGTTCGGGCGGCGACGTCACGGTCGTCGCGACCGGCTGGATGGTCGGCAAGGCGCTGGCCGCCGCCGAGGCGCTGGCGGCCGAGGGGATCGAGGCCGAGGTGATCGATCCGCGCACGCTCGCGCCGCTGGACACCGAGACGATCTTGAGCTCGGTGGCCAAGACCGGCCGGGTGGTGCTCGTCGACCAGGCTCCCCGGCACGCGTCGGCGGCGGCGCTGATCGCGGCCGAGATCGCCGACGCGGGCTTCGCGTCGCTGAAGGCCCCGATCAAGCTGGTGACAGCGCACGACGTGACGGTGCCCTACAGCGAGCCGATGGAGGCATTCGTGCTCCCCGACGAGGCCAAGATCGCCAGCGCCGTGCGCCAGGTCCTCGGCACCGCGCCCGTCGCCGCGTAAGGTCGATGGCGCGTTCGAAGGGCTCAGCCGCCGCGTCCCGGGAGCTTGACCGCCACGCGGCGCTGGGACTGCTGGGCACGATGTGGCGGATCCGGTGCTTTGAGGAGCGCGTCGTGCGACTCAAGCGCAACCTGCAGGTGCACGGGCTGATCCATCTCAGCATCGGGGGAGAGGGCGTGGCGGCCGCCGTGTGCGGGCAGCTGCGCGACGACGACACCGTCTACAGCGGCCATCGCGCCCACGGCCACGCGCTGGCCAAGGGCGCGCCGATGGACCGGGTGATGGCCGAGCTGATGGGCCGCAGCGACGGTCTCTGCCGTGGCCTCGGCGGTTCGATGCATCTCGTCGACCGTGAGCACGGGCTGCTCGGCGCCACCGGCGTGGTCGGCGGCAACCTGCCGCTGGCCGCGGGCAGCGCGCTGGCCGCGCAGCTGCGGGGCACCGATCAGGTGACGGTCGTGTTCTTCGGCGACGGCGCGGTCCAGGCCGGGCATTTCAACGAGGCGGTCAACCTAGCCGCACTGTGGGAGCTGCCGCTGATCTTCGTGTGTGAGAACAACGGGATGGCCGAGTTCACCGCGCGCTCGGAGCACTCCAAGGTGGAGCTGGTATGCGACGTGGTGGCGCCCTACGGGTTCGAGCGCCAGACCGTCGACGGCGGTGACGTGCCGGCGCTGTGGAGCGCGTTCGGGGGTTATTTGAAGGCGGCCCGCCAGGGACGCGGACCGATGCTGCTCGAATGCCTGACCCATCGCCGGAGGGGCCATTACGAAGGTGACGCGCAGAGCTACCGGGACGCGCTGGCCGAGGCCGAATGGGAGCGTCTGGATCCGCTGGCGCGGCTGCAGGCGCACGCTGTGACGCAGGGGTGGCTCGACGAGGCGGCGGGCCAGGCGCTGGAGCGAGACGCCCAGGCCGAGGTCGAGGCAGCGGTGGCGTTCGCGCGAGCGAGTCCGTTTCCCGAACTGGAGCTGGCTGGCGTGATGGTCTACGCCGGCGCCGGCGGCAAGGACTGAAGGAGGCGTCTCGTGAGCGACTCCGAGACGACGTTCGTCAAGGCCATCAACGCCGCGCTGGCCAGCGCGATGCGCGCCGACGAGCGCGTGATCGTGCTTGGCGAGGACGTCGCCGAGGGTGGGCCCTACACGGCCACCGCCGACCTGGCGCAGGAGTTCGGGACCGAGCGCGTGCGCAACACCCCGATCAGCGAGGGCGCCGTCTGTGGCGTGGCGGTCGGCGCGGCCCAGTCGGGCCTGCGGCCGGTCGTTGAGATCATGTTCATCGACTTCATCACGCTGGCGCTCGACCAGCTTGTCAACCAGGCGGCCAAGGCGCACTTCATGTCCGGGGGCCAGTTGCAGGTTCCGCTGGTGCTGCGAACCCAGGGGGGCGCCGGCGGGCGCGGCGCCGCTCAGCACTCGCAGAGCCTGGAGGCGTGGCTGACCCACGTACCCGGATTGAAGGTGGTGATGCCCAGCTGCGCGGCTGACGCCGCCGGGCTGCTGTTGAGCTCGATCGCCGATCCCAACCCGGTCGTGTTTGTCGAGAACAAGGCGCTCTACTTCCGTCGCGAGCCGGCCCCGGCGGAGCCTCAGCCGCTTCCTCTGGGGCGCGCGCGGACCGTCCGCTCGGGAGAGGACGTGACGATCGTCGCCCTGTCCAGGCTGGTGGGCGAGGCCCAGGTAGCGGCCGAGCAGCTGGCCGAGGAGGGGATCGAGGCCGAGATCATCGACCCCCGGACGCTCACGCCGCTTGACCTGGAGACGATCGTCGAGTCGGTGGAGCGAACCGGCCGTGTCGTGGTCGCCCACGAGGCGGTGCGGGTCGGCGGCTTCGGCGCCGAGCTCGTGGCACGCATCCAGACCGCCGCGTTTGAGTACCTCGACGCACCGGTGGAGCGGGTCGGGGCGCCGTTCACGCCGGTCCCGCTCAGTCCGCCGCTGGAGGACGCCTACCGCCCCAGCTCAGAGCACGTGATTGCCGCCGTGCGGGTCGCGCTCGGGCGGGCGCAGCGTGAGCCGCACCCCTTCGACCCCGGCGTCGTCTCGGCGCCGCAGCGGTGATGGCCGGACGGCTACCACTAGACCTCCTGGGGGACGGCGATCAGCGAAGCGCCGGGCACGTGGGCGAGCACGTCGCGATGGCGCAGCACGATTTCCAGGTTGCGCATCGCCAGCAGCGCGTGCTCGCGGCCGAGGCTCTCCGCACGCGTGCCGGCGCGGTGCGCGATCGCGTCGATCATCCCCAGGTGGTGGTAGTGGGCGACGATCAGGATCTCCCGCGATTCCGGGAGCTCGGCCTCGGTCAGCACGAACGCGCTGGGGCCGGCGAACGGCAGCGAGACGATCCCGGCGATCGCTCGGTCCAGCAGCGGGCTGTCGGCGAGCGCCAGCAGCCGGGCGTGGAAGCGCTCGTTGAGCTCGACGTAACGGTCGAAGGATTCATAGTCGGCGCGGTGGATCAGTCCGCCGATCGCGTCGTTGAGCGTCGTCAGCGCGCGCAGGTCACGCCGCTTGGCGCCACGCTCGGCCGCGAAGCGGGCCGCGGTGCCCTCCAGCGCGCCGCGCAACTCGATCGCGTCGCGGATGTCGGCCTGGGTGAACTCGCGCACCGCATAACCGCCGCCCGGCAGCCGGCGCAGCAGCCCCTCGTGCTCCAGTGCGGCCAGCGCCAGTCGCAGGGGAGTTCTCGACACGCCGAGGCGCTCCACCAGCGGCAGCTCGGACACGCGCTCACCGATCGCGAACTCACCGTTGAGGATCAGCTCACGGAGGCGCAGCAGCGCCAGGGTGATCTGCGTTCTGTGGGCCGGATTAGCCATCGACGCCGCCGTTCGCCGGGCGTCACGTCGCGCGGTGCGCCGCGCACCGCGACGCGGTGTGCCGGACAGTGTATGCGGGAGCGATCACCTGCATGCAGAACATGCCCACCGAGCCCCCGCAAACCGATCGTTGAGGGCTTGTTAGGCCTTTCTTGCATACAGAACTTTCGACAGTTAGTATCAGCCGCCACTCGCCTCACCGGGGCGGGGGCCATCACTCGAGGAGGAGAGATACGGTGAGGATTCACCACCACGGGCTGCGCTTGCGGCCAAGCCTCGCTTTGAGCGCGGTGACTTGTCTGTTGCTGGCCGCCTGCGGCAGCAGTAGCAGTAGCAGCAGTAGTGCGACCAGCTCCAGTGCTGCGTCCAGTGGCGCGTCGAGCTCGGCGACGAGCAGTGCCAGCGCTTCGACCGGCACTTCAGCTTGTGGTTCCAAGCCCGGCGTCAAGGCGACCGGCACCCCGATCGTGCTCGGCACGATCAACACCAAACAGCCGGGCACAGACTTCACCGACATTCCAAACATGGAACTGGCCTACTTCGCCTGCGTCAACGCCAACGGCGGCGTCAACGGCCACCCAGTCCAGCTATTCGCCCAGACCGATATGACGCAGCCCTCGCAGATCGCGGCGGCCGCCAGCAAGCTGGTCAACGGCGACCACGTGGTCGGCATGGTCGGCACGACAGACATCCTGGAATGCACGATCAACCAGGCCTACTGGAAGAAGCTCGGCATGTTCGAGATCGACTCCGGGATCGCGCCTGAGTGCTGGTCGACGCCGAACAGCGCCGCGGTCAACATGGGGCCGCGCTACAGCTCAGATGGGGCAGTTCAGTACGCATTAGCCCAGCACGCGACCAAGATCGTGTTCGACCAGTCCAACGTCCCCGGCACCGGCTACATCGCCGGCGGCCCGGCGGCCCTCGCGGCCGCCGCGCACGTGCCGATCACGCAGCTGACCGAGAACGTGCCGATCACGGACGCCAGCTCAGTGGCGATCAAAGAGGTTGACGACGCGGGTCCCAACGGGGCCGTGATCCTCAACTACACGCCGCCTGAGGCGCTGGTGATCCTCCAGGCCGCCCAGAAGCTCGGCCTCGAGGACCGGGTCAAGTTGTGGGGCTGCTCGACCCCGTGTAACACCGACTTCCTGGCCAAGGCGCTGGGACCGAAGTGGAACAAGAAGCTGTTCGTCAACGCCGAGCTCGCGCCGCCGGATGGCAACAACACGCCTGAGTTCCAGCTCTACCGGGCAATCCTCAAGCAGTACGGCTCCGCGGTGTCCGGCGGAATCGGCAGCTTCAGCCAGTTCGGTTGGGTCGAGGCGCAGTTCGCCGTCAAGGCGCTGGAGACGGTCAAGGGCGCCTACACGATCAAGAGCGTCAACGCAGCGTTCAAGGCGATCAAGGGCTACAAGACCGGCATGCTGTGTCAGCCGTTCACCTACGGGGATTTCGCATTCCACATCCCCAACAACGCGGACTACACGACGACCCCGAGCAATGGTCAGATGATCACGGCGCAGGGATGTACCGCGATCTCCTCGGCCGACCCGCAGATCGCGGCCTACCACAAGATCGCGGGCTAGTGCGCTCCGAGCGGGACTAGAAGAGCGAGGAAGAACGACGCAGAGGTTGGTGCTCCCCGCCGCAGGTTCAGTCGTCGCGGACGACTGCACTTGCGGTGGGGAGCACTCAGCCGCGATAATGCGACCAGAGAGTCCGACGTAAGCCAATGCCCAGCTGGACAGACTTTCAGCCGTTCATCTACACGGGCCTGGCGCTCGGTGGGGTGTACGCCCTCTCAGGGGTGGGAATGGTCGTTCTGTTCCGGGCCACGGGCGTGCTATTCCTGGCCTTCGGCGCCGTTGGCGCGATGGGCGCGCTGATCGCGTGGCAGCTGATCAACAAGTCGGGCATGAACGAATGGCTCGCCTATCTCGTCTGCGTTCTGTTCTGCGGAGTCGTGACACTCGCCTACGGGATGCTGTTCGGCTCGGTCCTAGCCGGGCGTGAGGCGCTGGTAAAAGCGGTAGCTACGCTCGGGCTGACGTTGATCCTGCTCGGGCTGATGGATCTGCTGTGGACCGGGAGCGGGGGCCAGTCCCGCTCGATCACGTTGCCGACAGATAACAGCGGCTTCATGATCGGCCAGATCCAGGTTACGTGGACGCAGGTGATCGGATTGGGCTTCGGGGTTGTGCTCACGATCGTGACCGGCGCGTTCTTGCGCTTCACCAAGCTAGGGACGGCAATGAGAGCGATGGCCAACGACCGCGAGATCACGGCGACGCTCGGGGTGCCGGTGCGTCGGGTGGAGGCGGCCGCGTGGTTCGGCTGCGGAGTGCTCGCCGGATTCGCCGGCGTGCTGCTCGCCGACCTGGTGGCGCTCGATGCGACGACGCTGAGCTTCCTGGTGATCTCCTCGCTTGCCGCAGCGCTGATCGGCCGTCTGCGGTCGATCGTGATCACGTTCGCGGCGGCGATCGTGATCGGCCTCGTCGATGCGATGATCACGCCGATTCAGTCGCTCACCAATTACCGCGACATGACACCCTTCGTACTCGCAGCCGTCGCCCTGCTGGTGCTCAGCCGCCGTCGCGTGATCTCGCTCTCTCGGGCGGGGATCTAAGTGCTCCCCACCGCAAATACCGTCATTCACGGCGCGCAGCACTAACCGATGAACACCGTGGGTGTGGAGACGTCCGAGGCCGCCGCGCAGCCGGCGCCATCACCGAGCGGCTTCGACGCACGCGGGCTTCTGCGCCCGACGGTGATCGTGGCGCTGCTGGCGTTCGTGCTGCTTGCGCTGCCCTCGATGCTCAGTATCTACTACGTCGACGCGGCGACGCAGGTGGCGATCTACGCGATCGTCGCACTTGGACTCGGGCTGCTCGTCGGACGCGTCGGCATGGTCTCGCTCGGGCAGGTAGCGGTCCTGGCGCTCGGCGCTTGGGTCGCCGCGCGGATCCTGTTCGCGACGTCATTGCCATATCCGGTGGTTCTGCTGGCATCCGGCCTGATCACGATGGTGCTGGGAACCCTTGTCGGCCTGCCGGCGCTGAGACTGAGCGGCCTGTACCTAGCGCTGATCACGCTGATGCTCGCGGGCGCGATCACCGTTGTTCTCGCGACGACCAACTTCCCCAACGGTGGCAGCGGCTTTCTCGGCTACAACGCCGCCACGGTCCACATTCCGCCGATCCGCCGCCCCAGCATCGCGACTACGGACCCCGCGTTCTTTCGCTATGCGGTGATCGTCGGAGTATTGATGTTCCTGCTCGCGCTCGCGCACGTACGCACGCGGCCCGGCAGAGCGTGGGCGGCGATCCGCCAGAGCGAGTCCGCGGCGCTGGCGGCGGGGATCAACACCACGCTGTACAAGCTGTGGGCGTTCGCGCTGGCGTCGTTCGTCACCGGCGTGGCCGGCGGCCTGCTCGCTGGTGCCGACCGCTACTTGTACTCGATCAATTTTCAGACCCAGGACTCGATCACCCTGCTGGCCGTGGTGCTGATGGGCGGGATGTATAGCCTCTGGGGCGCGATCCTCGCTGCAGTGTTCCTGCAGCTGCTGCCAGCCTTGCTCAACAGCTGGGGTGTTTCGGCTGATTGGCTCACGATCCTGTTCGGCATCGGGGTCCTGCAGGTGCTGACGACCGCCCCAGCCGGGCTGGTGGATCAGGTACCCAAGGATCTGGCGCGGCTCGGGAGGGGGCTGTTCGGCCTCTTCCGCCGCGCGGCCCCCGCTGGGGGACGGACGCGGTGATCGAGGTCTCCGGCCTCACGGTACGGTTCGGCGGAGTCACCCCCTTGGACGGCATGGACGTGCGCTTCGAGCAAGGGACCTGCGGGCTGATCGGGCCGAACGGAGCCGGAAAGACGACCTTCTTCAACGTGCTCAGTGGCTTCGTCCGCCCGAGCGCCGGGAGCGTCAAGGCGTTTGGCGAAGACCTGCTCTCGATGGCTCACTTCCGCCGAGCCCGCTGGGGCGTGCGGCGGACGTTTCAGACCGAGCAGGCGATCGAAGAGCTCTCGGTCTTCGACAATGTCGCGATGGTGCTCGAGCACTCCAAGCAGGGCGGAACCTCGCGCCGGGCGGATGTGTACGGCGCGATTTCGTTCGTTGGCCTGGAGGCTGACCCGCAGGCCAAGGTGGGGACGCTCGGCGCGCGCGACAGGCGGCTGGTCGAGGTGGCTCGTGCGGTCGTGGGCAAGCCGAAGCTGGTGCTGCTCGACGAACCGGCGGCCGGGCTGCCGGACCAGGAGACCGAGCATCTCGGCGACGTGATCCGGCGGATTCCCGAGCACACCGGCGCGCTGGCGATCCTCGTCGATCACGACATGAGCCTCGTGTCCTACTGCTGCTCGGTAACCGCCGTGCTGGACTTCGGCAAGCTGATCGCGTCGGGGCCGACCGCCGATGTGCTGCGAGACGACCGCGTCGTCCGGGCCTACCTCGGCACCGAGGACGTTGCGTGAAACGGAGGCGCTCGTGAGCGACGAGGCATCGCAGGGGTCCGTGAGCGACGCGCCGTCGCAGGCGCCCGCGGGCGACGCGCCCGGAGAGGCTCTGAGCCTGCGGGGCCTGGTGGTCGAGCGCGGCAATCGAGAGGTCGTGCGCGACGTGTCGATCGAGATCGCGCCCGGCGAGGTGACGGCATTGCTGGGTCCCAACGGCGCCGGCAAGTCGAGCATGGTCCTCGCGGTCGGGGGCGTTCTGCCGCTCAAAGCCGGCTCGGTGATGCTCGGTGAGCGTGAGCTCGCCCGCCGACGTCCGGAGCGCATCCGCCACGCCGGGGTGGCGATTGTCCCTGAGGGTCGAAGGCTGCTGCCCGACCTGACCGTCGATGAGAACCTCCGCGTGGCGACCTACTCGCTGAAGACCGAGCAGGCCAAGGCGGGACGCGCCCGCGCGCTGGAGCTGTTCCCCGAGCTTGGGAAGCGCCTCACCACCCAGGCGAGCGCGCTGTCGGGTGGCGAGCAGCAGATGGTGGTGCTCGCCCAGGCGCTGGTCTCCGAGCCCCGGTTCATGATCATCGACGAGCTCTCGCTGGGCCTGGCTCCGGTCGTCGTCCAGCGCCTGATCCCCACGATCCGTTCGGTAGCCGAGTCAGGCATCGGCGTGTTGCTGATCGAGCAGTTCGCGACCGTCGCGTTGGGCCTGGCCAATCGCGCCTACGTGATGGAGGGCGGGCGGATCCTGTACTCGGGCCACGCTCAGGAGCTGCGTGAGAAGCCCGAGCTGCTGCACTCGGCCTATCTCCTGCGTGGGAAGACGTCAGGTGCGGTCCCGGCGCCGACCGAGTCGGGCCTGCCGGCTGCCGGATGACCTCACCGCTGGGCGTCAGCGAGATGGAGCACGTGCTCCTGCTCAGCGACGACATCGAACGCAGCCGCGAGTTCTACTGCCAGGTGGTGGGCCTGCGGGTCGGCGACCGCCCGCCGCTGGAATTCCCCGGCTACTGGCTCTACGCGGGCGCGGCGGCCTGCCTGCACATCGCTCAGCGCGATGCCTTCCTGACGCACGCGACAAGTCTGGGACTGAGCGTCTCGGCGATGGGGGGCGCCGGCGGGTCGCTGGACCACATCGCGTTCAACGCCGGCGACTACGAGGGCGCCAACGCGCGACTGGTGCGGGAGGGCGTGCCGGTGATCCGCAACGACGTCCCCGGCGGCGGCCCCCGCCAGCTGTTCTTCGCCGACCCGGACGGGACGCGGATCGAGATCAACTTCAAACGCACGGAAAACAAGTGAGGGAGACAGAGATGGCTGACGCCCCGACGACCAATCAGGCGACCAGCAGCGGGCGGCGTACGACGCCACCGTTTCGCGCCGACCACGTCGGGAGCCTGCTGCGCCCCCCGGAGCTGATGCACGCGCGCGAGCAGTTCGCCGCGCAGCGCCTCTCGGCGCAGGAGCTGCGGGCTGCCGAGGACGAGGCGATCCGCGCGATCGTCAAGATGCAGCACGAAGTCGGGCTGCAGTCGGCCACCGACGGCGAGTTCAGGCGCGCCTCCTGGCACATGGACTTCATCTACGAGCTCGGCGGCATCGAGAAGGTCAACGGGGACATCAGGGTCCAGTTTCGCAACGAGCAGGGCGGGATCGAATTCACGCCGGCGGCGATTCACGTCTCGGGCAAGGTGCATCTGGAACAGCCGATCTTCGCCTCGGACTACCAGTTCCTGCAGGGCCTGGTGGCCGACGGCGTGACGCCGAAGCTGACGATCCCGTCGCCGAGCATGGTCCACTACCGCGGTGGCCGGGCGATGATCGATCAGGAGATATATCCCGACGTGGGGCAGTTCTGGGGCGATCTGTCGGCCGCCTACGCCGACCAGGTCCGCGCGATCTCCGAGCTGGGCTGCCGCTATCTGCAGTTCGACGACACCAGCCTGGCCTATCTCAACGATCCCCGCCAGCGCGAGGAGATGGCGGGCAAGGGCGAGGATGCCGAGCATCTGCACGAGACCTACATCGCCAACATCAACAGCGCGCTGGCTGGCCGGCCCGAAGGGCTGACCGTCACCACGCACCTGTGCCGCGGCAACTTCCGCTCATCCTGGGCCGCCGAGGGCGGCTATGACTTCGTCGCCGAGGCGCTGTTCGGCGAGCTCGACGTGGACGGGTTCTTCCTGGAGTACGACGACTCCCGCTCAGGCGGCTTTGAGCCGCTGCGCTACGTGCCGTCCAACAAGCTGGTCGTGCTGGGTCTGGTTACCACCAAGCGCGGTGAGCTCGAGAGCAAGGATCTGCTCAAGCGGCGGATCGAGGAGGCCTCGCGCTACATCGCGATCGAGCAGCTGTGCCTGTCGCCGCAGTGCGGGTTCTCCTCGACGGTGGAGGGAAACACGCTCAGCTACGAGGAGCAGGTGGCCAAGCTGGAGCTGGTCGTGGAGACTGCGGCAGAGGTGTGGGGCTGATGCGAGCGATGGGTCTGAGGCTGCTGCCGGGCGCGGAGGTCTGGGGCTGATGCGGGCCGCGGTCACCGAGCGCGTGGGGGAGATCGCGCTGCTCGATCGCCCCGAGCCCGGGGCGCCGGGGCCCGGCCAGGTGGTCGTCGCGCCCCAGGCGGTCGGCATCTGTGGCTCTGACTACCACTTCTTCGCCGGCGAGCTCTCCGAGGTGGCCGGCGGCTCGCAGTTCCCCCGCGTCCAGGGGCATGAGATCGCCGCCACGATCACCGCCTTGGGCCCGGACTGCCGGCCCGAGTTGGCGATCGATCAGCGGGTGGCGCTGTGGCCGCTGCAGGCCTGCGGGCGCTGCTACCCCTGCAGCGTCGGTCGCCCCAACACGTGTGACAACTTCGAGCTGATCGGAATCCACACCGACGGCGGCCTGCAGGAGCTCCTGTGCACCGGACAGGAGCAGGTGTTCCCGATCCGGGTGCAGGATCCGGCCGTCGCCTCGCTGGCCGAGCCGATGTCGGTCGCGGTCAGGGCGGTCAACCGAGCGGCGATCCGGTCCGGCGAGCAGATGGTCGTGATGGGGGCCGGGCCGATCGGTCAATGCGTGGCGGTTGCAGCCCGCGAGCTCGGCGCCGACGTGCTGATGGTCGATCGTCAGGAGCGTCGCCTGGAGCTCAGCCAGGAGATCGGAGCTCAGACGCTGGTGTGGACCACCGCGGACGAGGTCGTCTCGTTCGCCCGTCGCTGGGCGGCTCCGGCTGGACCTCCGGTGGTGGTGGACGCCACCGGGGCGCCCGCCGCGGTGCGGGCGATGGTCGACATGGTGGCCTCCGCGGGCCGCGCGGTGCAGGTCGGGATGTCCGGCGAGGAGGTGTCGCTGCGGATCGGCAGCCTGACCGAGAAGGAGCTTGACCTGCTGGGCGTCAGCTGCTGTAACCACGACGAGTTCGCCGAGGCGGTCGGCCTGGTCGAGCGCCACGCTGCGCTGCTGGCGCACATGATCAGTCAGGAGTTTCCGCTGGAGCAGGCGCCAGAGGCGCTGCGCTTTGCGATCGGCAATCCAACAGAGGTGATGAAGGTGGTGATCCGGGGTGAGTGAGGGCGCAGCAGGCAGCACCTATGACTATGTGATCGTCGGCGCGGGGTCCGCGGGCTGCGTGCTCGCGGGGCGCCTGAGCGAGGATCCCGAAGTGCGCGTCGCGTTGCTGGAGGCCGGCGGCGGGGACGGGCAGCCGGAGATCAGGATGCCGGCGGCGTTCCCGGCGCTGTTCAAGTCCAGCGTCGACTGGGACCTGCTGGGCGAGCCCGAGCCGGGCCTGGGCAACCGTCGGCTCTACCTTCCGCGCGGGAAGGTGCTGGGGGGTTGCAGCGCGATCAACGCGATGATCTACACGCGCGGCAATCGCCTCGACTACGACGATTGGTCGAAGGCTGGCTGCGAGGGCTGGAGCTACGACGAGGTGTTGCCCTACTTCAAGCGCGCGGAGGACAACGAGCGCGGCGAGGACACCTTTCACGGCGTCGGTGGTCCGCTCTCGGTCTCCGACAGCCGGTCGATGCACCCGCTGATCGAGGTGATGCTCGAGGCCGCTCAGCAGGCCGGGCACGAGCCCAACCCGGACTTCAACGGCGCCCGCCAGGAGGGCGTGGGGCGCTTTCAGCTGACCCAGCGCGACGGGCTGCGCTGCAGCGCAGCCGACGCCTACCTGCACCCGGCGGCCGAGCGCGCGAACCTCGACGTGATCACCGACGCGCTGGCGCTGCGGATCCTCTTCGAAGGCGACCGGGCGGTGGGGGTGGAGATCGGGCAACGGGGGCAGGTACGCCAGATCCGGGCCCAGCGTGAGGTGATCCTGTCGGCGGGCAGCTACCAATCGCCGGTGCTGCTGATGCTGTCGGGGATCGGGCCCGAAGACCAGCTGGCGCCATTCGGGATCGAGATCCGGCAGCCGCTGCCGGTCGGGCTGGGGATGCAGGACCATTGCATGGCCCAGCTCAACTATCTGACCGACGAGCCGTCGCTGTTCATGGCGGTCACCCCGGAGAACATCGCGCTGCTGGAGAACGAGGGCCGCGGCCCGCTGACCTCCAACATCCCCGAGGCGGCCGGGTTCTTCCGGACCCGCCCGGGACTCGAGGCCCCCGACGTGGAGTTCCACTTCTCCCCCTCGATGTTCTTCGACGAGGGGCTCACCGCCCCGGCGGACCATGGCTACTGCTTCGGCCCGGTGGTGATCAATCCCACCAGCCGGGGGAGGGTGATGCTGCGCGCGCCGCTGCCGGACTCCAAGCCGCGCGTGCTGTGCAACTTCCTGACCACCGAGGAGGACCGCCAGAGCATGCTGGCTGGGGTGCGGCTGGCGCTGGAGATCGCCGCGCAGGCGCCGCTGCGGGCGGTCCAGCGGGCTCCGTTCAGCGTGCCCGAGTCCGACTCCGACGAGGACCTGATGGCGTTCGTCAGGCGCGCCGCGCAGACCGTCTATCACGCGACGGGCACGTGCGCGATGGGAGCGGTGGTCGATCCGCAGCTGCGGGTCTACGGGATCGAGGGACTGCGGGTGGTGGACGCCTCGGTGATGCCGCAGATCACGCGGGCCAACACCAACGGCCCCACGATCATGATCGCCGAGCGCGCTGCGGACCTGATCGCCAGCTCAGACCGGGTACCGGCATCGGCGGGAGTCGGCTGAGGTGGCGCTCACCGGAGGTGTCACGCGCCAAAGGTGCGGAGTGGCACTAGCCTGCCGACCGTGCACGCCGAGTTCAGCGAGCTGGTCGCACCGACCCAGCGGGGACGGCAGTTCTCGCTGCCGATGCGCCCCGGGTTCGGCGACTGCGCGCCGGCGGGGCGGATGCGGCTTGACGCGATCGCCGGCTGGCTGCAGGACGTCGCCTATGCCGACGTCGAGGACGCCGGTCTGGCGCAGGTGGCGGCGTGGGTCGTGCGGCGGACGCGCATCCGGGTGCATCGGTTTCCGCGCTTCGGCGAGCGCTTCACGGTGACCACGTACTGCAGCGGCCTGGGCCGGATGTGGGCCGAGCGGCGAACCGACGTCCTCCGCGACGGCGCCGCCGCGGCCGAGGTGCAGGCCGTCTCCCTGTGGGTCCACCTCGACCCTGTCGACTGGCATCCGACGATGCTGACCGACGGCGAGATTGCTGCCTACGGCGGCGCGGCGCCCGAGCGGCGGATCAGCGCCCGGCTCCGGCATCCGCCGCCGGCCGCGGGCGGCGAGAGCACGGTCTGGCGGTTTCGCGCCACCGAGCTGGACATCGCTGCACACATCAACAACGCCGCCTACTGGCAGCCGCTCGAGCAGGAGCTGCTGGCCGGTGAAGAGCCTGAGCAGATCGACGTCGAGATCGAGTACCGCACGCCGGCGCTGCCCGGTGAGAAGGTGGTGCTGCGCGACGGCGCACACCGCTGGATCGTGGGGGAGGGAGGCGAGACGCACGCCTCGATCGCGCTGGCCGGAGATGGTCAGGGTCCGCCACCGGCGTCCTAACGTAATCCCGGGGCGGGCTGAGTCTGCGACCGGGGTCCCAACTCAATCTAGATAGATGATTTTGGAGGCTTGAACTATGCGTGCTGTCGTGATCACCGAACCCGGTGGGCCTGAGGTAGTGAGCGTCGCCGATCTCCGGGTGCGTGGGCCCGGTGAGGGCGAGGTCAGGATCACGGTCATCGCCGCGGCGGTCAGCCCGACCGACAGCGTGTTGCGCCAGCGTGGGGCTGAGGGTCTGCCGGCGCCGTGGGTGCCGGGCATGGATGCAGCCGGGATCGTCGAGTCGGTTGGTCCGGGCGTGTCCCGCGTGGCCGTGGGTGACCGTGTGGTGGCGGCCGTGGCGCCGCGCCGGCCCGAGGGAGGCGCGCAGGTCGAGCTCCTCGTCGCCCCCGCGGCCTCGGTCGTCCCGATCCCTGAGGGCGCGACGATGGAGCAGGCCTGCACCCTCCCGATGAACGGGCTCACCGCCCTGCTCGGGCTGGAGCTGCTGGGCCTGAAGGCTGGGCAGACGCTCGCGGTCGCCGGCGGCGCCGGCCTGCTGGCCTCCTACGTGATCCCGCTGGCCAAGGAGACCGGCCTGCGCGTGATCGCCGACGCCAAGCCCGAGGACGAGGAGCTGGTGCGCGGCTTCGGCGCCGACGTCGTGGTCGCACGGGGCGAGGAGTTCGTCGCCGGCGTGCGCAACGCCGTGCCCGGCGGCGTCGACGGCCTGTACGACACGGCGGTGCTGGGGAGCGCGGTGCTGGGCGCGATCCGCGACGGCGGCGGCCTGGCGGTCGTGCGAGGCTGGAGCGAGGGCGAGGCCGAGCGCGGAATCGAGGTGCACCCGGTGCTGGTGCGCACGGTCCTTGAGCGCACCGACTGGTTGGAGCACCTACGCGAGCTCGCCTCCGATGGGCGGATCAAGCTGCGGGTAGCGGCCGAGTACCCGCCCGAGCAGGCGGGCGAGGCCCAGCGAGCGATGGACGCGGGCGGGCTACGCGGGCGCGGGGTGATCGTCTTCTGACGCGCGCCGGGCATGTGCCCGAGCGCGAGCCGGGCCCGCGCCGGCGGGCCGCGCCTAGACAGTGAAAACGGCCTTGCCGAACAGCTCGCCGCCGAGCATCGCCGCAAAGGCCTGCCGGGCGTCGGTCAGCGGCAGCGTGGTGTCGATCACCGGCCGCAGCTGCTGCTCGACGCAGAAGCGCATCAGGCGCTCGAGCTCGTCCCGTGTGCCCATCGTCGAGCCGACGACCGACAGCTGCAGGAAGAACACGCGCGTGAGCTCGGCCGGCGGTGCGTCGCCGGTCGTCGCGCCGGAGACGACGATCGTCCCGCCGGGCCTCAGCGCGCGCACGGAATGCGCCCAGGTCGCCTGGCCGGTGGTCTCCATCACAGCGTCGACGCGCTCGGGCAGCCGGGCCCCGGGCTCGAACGCCTGCTCGGCGCCCAGCTGCAGCGCCCGTGCCCGTTTCTCCTCCGAGCGCCCGGTCACCCAGACGCGAACGCCGGCGGCGCTGCCGAGCACGGTCAGTGCGGTCGCCACGCCTCCGGTCGCGCCCTGGACGAGGATCGTCTGTCCCGGCACCACGCATCCGCGGGTGAACAGCATTCGGTAGGCGGTCAGCCAGGCCGTCGGCAGGCAGGCCGCCTGCTCGAAGCTGAGCTCGACCGGTTTGGGCACGAGGTTGCGGCGCGGGACCGCGACGCGCTGAGCGAACGTGCCCTGGTGACGTTCGGACAGCAGCGAGCGTCGCGGATCGAGCGTCTCGTCGCCGCGCCAGGACTCAGAGCCGATCACCGCGTGGACGACCACCTCGGAGCCGTCCTCGGCGAGCCCGGCCGCGTCGCAGCCGAGGATCATCGGAAGGCGTTCGCGACCCAGGCCCACGCCGCGCAACGACCAGAGGTCGTGGTGGTTGAGCGAGGCGGCCTTGACGGTGACCGTGGTCCAGCCATCGGGCACGTCGGGTTCGGGGCGCTCGCCGACCTGGAGCGCGCGCAGCGGTTCTTCTGGATCGATATCAGAGGCGAAGACAGCGAGCATCCTGCAATCATGCCCGACCGGGCGGTCAGCCGCGATTGGCTCCCGCTGTCAGAATGCTCGGATGGCCAAGGTCATCGCACGCAGCAGCCGCGAGCTGGCGGTCGCGCCGGAGCAGGTGCTGGAGTTTCTGCGCGACTATCGCGAGCGATCGAAGATCCTGACCGACAACTACAGCGCCTACCGGGTCGAGCAGGGAGGCCGCGGGGACGGGACGGTGATCGGCTATCACTTCGCGGCCGGCGGTCGCGAGCGCGACTATCGCCTGCGGGTTCAGGAAGCCAAGGGCGCGCTGCAAGAGCACGATGAGCTTTCGTCGTTCGTCAGTATCTGGTCGGTCGCTCCGGCGGGCACGGGTAGCGAGGTCACGCTGGAGGGCTCCTGGGACGGGGCCGGGGGGATCGCCGGGATCTTCGAAGGCCTGTTCGCGCCGATCGGCCTGCGCCGGATCTACGGGCAGGTGCTGGAACGGCTCGCCGCGGCTGTCGGCGCCTGAGTCTGGTTCAGCGGCTCAGCGCCGCGGCCGCATCCACGCGGCCATCACCTCGTCTGGGGCGTGGGCACCGGTACGCCGTTGGTCGTCTGCTCGGGGCTCGAGATTGGAGATTCTTTGACTCGGCGCCCTCGCCCTGAGTGCGCGTTGCCGGCACATACAGCGCACCATCTGGTGCATGCATCGGTGAGCGGGTGCTAGGACTCGTCGTCGTCCGGGTAGCCCCAGCCGGTCCGGGGGTGGGCCAGCTCGGCCTGCGCCGCCGCCAGCCGCGCGATCGGGACCCGGAACGGCGAGCAGGACACGTAGTCCAGGCCGGCCTCTTGGAAGAACACGATCGATTCGGGATCGCCGCCGTGCTCACCGCAGACGCCCAACTTCAGTCCCGGATGAGCCTCGCGACCGACCCATGCGGCGAGCCTGACGAGCCACCCCACGCCGGGCCGGTCGATTGTCTCAAACGGGCTGCGGTCGATGATCTTGCGCTCCATGTAGATGGGGACGAACTTGGATTCGACGTCGTCACGGGAGAAGCCGAGCGCCGTCTGGGTGAGGTCGTTGGTGCCGAACGAGAAGAAGTCCGCGAAGCGGGCGATCCGGTCAGCGACAAAGCAGGCGCGGGGAAGCTCGATCATCGTCCCGACCGTGTAGTCGGTGCCCACCTTAAGCCCCTCCTGCTCGCCGATCCCCACGACGAGCTCGCGCATCAGTTCGATCTCGTGCTCGTAGTCGACCAGCGGGATCATGATCTCCGGGTGGGGCGGCTCGGGCGCGGCCTTGGCGGCGCGCAGAATCGCGTGGACCTGCATCTCGTAGATCTCGGGATACAGGATCCCCAGCCGGCAGCCGCGCGTGCCGAGCATCGGGTTCTCCTCGGAGATCTCCTCCACCCGCTTCAGCATCCGCTCCAGGTCGGCCAGGTCATCGGTGTGCTCGATCCGGGCGCGCTCGACGTGGGCGGCGAGGTCGGGCAGGCTGGGCAGGAACTCGTGCAACGGCGGGTCCAGCAGCCGGATCGTGACCGGCAGGCTCGCCATCGCCTCGAACAGCCCCTCGAAATCCTGCTGCTGGAGCGGGAGCAGCTCCGACAGCGCCTCGCGCCGCGCCTCCGGGGTATCGGCCATGATCATCGCGCGCATCTTCGGCTGACGGTCCTCGGCCATGAACATGTGCTCGGTACGGCACAGGCCGATGCCCTCGGCGCCGAGCTCACGCGCCCGCCGCGCGTCGTCCGGGGTATCGGCATTGGCGCGCACGCCCAGGGTGCGGATCTGATCGGCCCACTCCAGCACCGTGCTGAAGTTCTCGTCCACCACCGCCTCCACCAGCGCGACGTCCTCGGTCGTAACGCAGCCCCTGGTCCCGTCGATCGCGATCCGATCGCCCTCGTGGATCTCGGTGCCGTTGACGTGGATCGTCTTGGTCAGCAGGTCAACCGCGAGCGCCTCGACGCCGACCACGGCGGGGCGGCCCATCCCGCGCGCCACCAGCGCGGCGTGTGAGGCCTTGCCGCCCTCGGTGGTCAGGATCCCTTTCGCGGCATAAAAGCCCGCGACGTCCTCCGCGTCGGTGAACGGCCGCACCAGGATCACGTCGCGACCATCGGCGGCGGCGGCGACGGCGTCGGCGGCGGTGAACACCACCTCGCCCTTGGCGGCCCCGGGGGAGGCGTTCACCCCGGTCGCCAGCACCTCGAAGTGGGCCTTGGGGTCGAACGTGGGGTGCAGCAGGGCATCCAGCGAGCCGGGGTCGATCGTCTCGATCGCCCGCTCCCGGGACAGCAGGCCCTCGGTGACCGCATCAACGGCGAAGCGCACCGCGGCCTGCGCCGGGCGCTTGGCGCTGCGCGTCTGGAGCATGTACAGGCGCCCGTCCTCGATCGTGAACTCGGTGTCCTGGATGTCCTTGTAGTGGCGTTCCAGCGTGCTCAGGATCTCCATCAGCTGGGCGTGGGCCTCGGGCAACCACTGCTCCATCTCGGAAATGTCGCGGGGCGTGCGGACTCCGGAGACGACGTCCTCGCCCTGGGCGTTGGGCAGGAAGTCGCCGCTCGGCGTCGGGCCGCCGGTGACCTCGTCGCGCGAGAACGCGACGCCTGACCCCGACGTGTCGCCCTTGTTGCCGAACACCATCTGCTGCACGTTGACCGCCGTGCCCCAGTCGTCGGGGATCCGGTTCATGCGCCGGTAGGCGACCGCGCGGTCGCCGACCCACGAATCGAACACGGCGCGGATCGAAAGGCGCAGCTGCTCGACGCTGTCCGGCGGGAAGTCCTCGCCGGTGTGATCACGGTAGATCGCCTTGAAGGTGTCAGTCAGCTCGCGCAGCGCGTCGACATCGAGCTCGGTGTCCTGCTGGACCCCGCGCGCCTGCTTGGCCTCCTTGATCGCCTGCTCGAAGCGGTCGCCGGAGATCCCCCGGGAGACGTTGCCGAACATCTGCACGAAGCGGCGATAGGAATCCCAGGCGAAGCGCTCGTTGCCGGTGATCCGGGCCAGACCGACCACTGAGTCGTCGTTGAGGCCCAGGTTCAGCACGGTGTCGAGCATCCCCGGCATCGAAACCCGGCCGCCGGATCGCACGGACACCAACAGCGGGTCCTCGCGATCGCCGAGCTTCTTGCCCACCTGGCGCTCCAGTCGCGCCAGCGCTTGGGCGACCTGCTCCTCCATCTGCTCTGGCTCATGGCGATCGGCTCGCATGTACTCCACGCATGCCTCGGTGGTGATCGTGAACCCGGCCGGGACGCGATCGGACCCCAGCACCCGCGTCATCTCGGCGACGTTCGCGCCCTTGCCGCCCAGGAGGTCACCCATCTCCCTGGAGCCGTCGGCGAAGTCATAAACCCATTGCGACATCAGACACCCACCTCAGTTTGCGTCACGACCGAAGATGATCCTATCCCCAATCCACAACCTCGACGATGTCGATGTCCCGATTGGCTCGCGTTTGGCCAGGTGAGAATCTACATAGTGGAGAACGCGAACATTGCGCGCGGCGAGCGGCGTGCTCAGCTCAGGCCGACGCAGCCGCGGCCAGTCCGCGGGGCGCTAGTCCCATCGCCTCGGCGACCAGCTCGTAAGAGCGCCGCCGGGTCTGATGGTCGTAGGTGATCGTGACGACGATCACCTCGTCGGCGCTGTACTGGGACGCCAGCTCTTCGATCTCGGCACGAACCTTCTCCGGGGAGCCGATGATCGCGCGGCGGCCGGAAATGCCCCCGTTCAGCGGCTTGCCTTCGGCGGCCAGGAAGGCGAGCGCCTTCTCCGGGGCCGGAACCGGGATCAGCTGGCCGCGACGCAGCAGCGTCATCGTCATCCGGCTACTCGCCGCCAGGCGCTGGGCCTCCTCGTCGGTGGCCGCGCACAGGACCCAGGCGGCAACCGCGGTCTGGGGACCCTGCAGGTCTCGCTGGGGCGTGAACCGCTCGCGGTAGAGCGCGGCCATCTCGCTGCCGCCCGGGTTGATGAAATCCGCGAACGCATAGCGCAGTCCCAGCTCGCCGGCCCAGATCGCGCTCTGCGCCGAGGAGCCCAGCAGCCAGGGCACCGGCAGCTCGGGCAGCCCTGGCAGGGCGGCGGCCAGGTGACGGAAGGGATGGTCTTCCGGCAGGTTGTCATCGAAGTAGGCCAGCAGCTCGCCCAGCTGCTGGGGGAAGTCGTCCGGGGCGGCCTGGCGGCGGTCGCGCTGCAGCGCGAACGTGGTCAGCGGATCGGTGCCGGCGGCCCGCCCGATCCCCAGGTCGATCCGCCCGGGGTACAGCGCAGCCAGGATCGTGAATGACTCGGCGACCTTAAGCGGGCTGTAGTGCGGGAGCATCACGCCGCCGCTGCCGACCCGGATCGCCTCGGTGGCCGACGCGATCGGGCCGATCAGGACCTCGGGGCTGGGGCCGGCCAGCATCGCGCCACCGTGGTGCTCGGCGACCCAGTAGCGGTGGTAGCCCAGCTCGTCGGCCAGGCGGGCCAGGTCGATCGTTTTGCGCAGCGCGTCGGCGCCGGTGGAGCCCTCGGAGATCGGCGATTGGTCGAGCACGGAAAGGCGCATGGGATTGATGTTAGAAAGGTCACGCGTTCGGGTGGGCGGGCGCTCCACCGCGGCGCTGAGCGGCGCGCCGATCCCGACGGCGATACGGTCACGCGATGTCGATCACCACCTCACTGCGCGACGTCGTCGCGACGCGCTACGTGACCCCGCTGCGCGAGGGAGGGTCGCTGCCGGGCCTGGTCGAGGCCGACGACGACGGCCTCTACGTGACCAAGTTCCGGGGCGCCGGCCAGGGCCTGCACGCGCTCGTGGCGGAGGTGATCGTCGGCGAGCTGATCCGCCGGGCCGGGCTGCTGGTCCCTGAGCTGGTCACCGTGCAGATCGATCCGCGGCTGGGGGCGGCGGAGCCCGATCCGGAGATCCAGGAGCTGATCACCGCCAGCCCGGGCTCCAACCTTGGCGTCGACTTCCTGCCCGGCGCGCTGCCCTATACGCCCGCAGGCGCCCGGACGCCCGACCCGGAGCTGGCCGCCGAGGTCGTGTGGCTCGATGCGCTGAGCACCAACGTCGACCGCAGCGCCCGCAATCCCAACCTGCTGCTGTGGCACGACCGTCTGTGGCTGATCGATCACGGCGCCGCGCTCTATCTGCAGCACGCCGGCCTCGATCCCGCCGCCCAGGCGCAGCGGCCGTTCCCGCTGATCGCCGATCACGTCCTGCTCCCCTTTGCCGGGTCGATCCTGGAAGCCGACGAGCGGCTGCGAGCGCGCGTCGACGAGAGGTCGATCGAAGCGGTCGTCGGCCTCGTGCCAGGCGACTGGTTCGTCGGCGATCCGCCGGAGACCTACGTGGAGTACCTGACCCGCCGGCTCGCCAGCCGGTCCTTTGCCCAGGAGGCCGAGCATGCCCGGCGCTGACCCGTTCGCCTATGCGATCGTCCGTCTGGTTCCGCGCGTCGAGCGGGGCGAGCGCTTCAACGTGGGCGTCGTGCTGTACTGCCGCCAGCGCGAATTCCTCGCCGCCCGTGTGGCGCTGGACGAGGCTCGGCTGGCCACGCTGGCGCCGGACGTGAGCGCAGCCGACGTTCGCGCGCATCTGGAGGCGCTGATGCGGGTGGCGCAGGGCGACGCCGGCGCCGGCCCGATCGCCACGCTGCCGAAGTCCGAGCGCTTCGGCTGGCTGGCGGCGCCGTCGAGCACGATGATCCAGGCCTCCGAGGTCCACACCGGGCTGTGCGATGACCCGGCCGAGACGCTCGACGAGCTGTTCGCGCGGCTGGTGGCTCCGGTGGCCGGTTAGGGCTCGCGACGGAAGTCGTGGGCCCTTAGAGCCGAAGCGGTCTCGCAGAGATCGGCTCACAGTCCGCCTCGCGGCTGAGCTGCTCGGCTGCGGCGCGCGCCTCCTCATCGCCGCACCACAGCCGGCGCCAGGCGACATTCACAAGAGGGCCACATCATCTGCACAGCGGGGCAACAGGCAGCATCGACGCCATCCATATACATCGGGCACCGGCAATCTTTCGGATCAAGGAGCTCATAGATGTCTGGACGTTTCAAGCTCGGCGCGCTGGCGGTGTCAGCGCTCGCGGCGGGCGCACTCTGGGTGCCGGTCACAGCGCTCGCGGGACACGGCCAACCGGCGCGGCGTGCCGACGTCCGGCACCCGGCGATCCGGCACGTGCTGGCGATCTCGGTCGACGGCCTGCACCAGTCAGATCTGGCGTGGTACGTGCGCAACCATCCAAATTCGGAGCTGGCGGCGCTCGCGGGCGGTGGGGCCGAGTACGCCAACGCCCAGACCCAGATCCCGTCTGACTCGTTCCCGGGAACGGTCGGCGAGTTCAGCGGCGGAGACCCTCGCGTGACCGGGGTCTACTACGACGACACGTACAACCACGCTCTGCTGCCGCCCGGTACGACGAAGTGCACGCCGGGGCTGGCGCTCGGATCCCCGGTCATCTACGACTCGCCGCTCGACCAGAACGTGAACGCACTCGACGCCGGGCAGGGGCTGTCGGGCCTGCCGGGCAGCATCCTGAAGATGACCGGCTCTCCGCAGTCGCTGCTGATCGCGTCCGGCCTGCCCGTTGATCCGAAGACCTGCACGCCCGTCTACCCGCACCAGTACCTGAGGGTCAACACCGTCTTCAACGTCGCCCACGATCACGGTCTGCGGACCGCCTACTCTGACAAGCATCCCGCCTACGAGATCCTCAACGGACCCGCGGGCAACGGGATCGATGACCTATTCACCCCGGAGATCGACAGCATCGCGCTGGAGCCCAACGGAACGCCGTACCCGGGTGACATCGCCTGGACGGGTGACAACGCCGCCACGATGCAGTACGACTCCTACAAGGTCCAGGCGATCGTCAACGAGATCGACGGCTACGACCACAGCCGCAGCGAGCAGGTCGGCGTGCCGGCGATCTTCGGGATGAACTTCCAGACCGTCTCGACGGCCGAGAAGCTCCCGACCTCTGACGGTCTCACGGGCGGCTACTACCCCGGCACCGATGATCCGGCCCCGCTGCTGCAGCGAGCACTGAACTACATCAATGACCAGCTCGCTCGGATCGACAACGAGCTGCGGGCCCGCCACCTGTGGGACTCGACGGCGATCATCCTGACGGCCAAGCACGGCCAGTCGCCGCAGAATCCCAACGATCTCACGCGGATCGACGACGGCCCGATCATCGCCGCGATCAACGCTGCCTGGACGCAGGCCCATCCGGGCGCCGCCGCGCTCGTCGCGGCGAACACCGACGACGACGCGATGATGCTGTGGCTGAGCAACCGCTCCCACGAGGCCACCAGCTTCGTCAAGCGGTATCTGCTGTCGCACACGGCGACCGGCAACACGGCCGCCGGCGGGTCGCGCACGCTGGCGTCCTCCGGCCTGGTCCGGGTCTACGCCGGGCGCGGGGCAGCCCGGTACTTCGGCGTGCCGAAGGGTGATCCCAACCATCCCGACATCTGGGGCGTAGTTCAGCACGGCGTCGTCTACACGGGCGGCACCGGCAAGATCGCCGAGCACGGAGGCGCTGATCCGGAGGATCGCGACGTCCCGCTGGTGGTCTACGCACCGGCGGTCGTCGACCCGAGCGTCGTCTCTGCGTCCGTCGAGACGACCCAGATCGCGCCGACGATCCTGCGGCTCCTCGGCCTGGATCCCCAAAGCCTCGGTGCGGTTCGCATCGAAGGCACCCGGGTCCTGCCAGGCCTGTCGTAGGACGCCGCGATACTCGCCGGGCGCCCTTTTCTCCGCCTAGGGCGCCCGGCGAGTCATCCCCACATACCCCCCGGCTGTCGGGTTTGACCGCCCGGCAGTTGGTATCGGGCGCACAATTGACGCAGCGTGTGCGATGTGATTGCGACCACCAGCCAGCCCGACGAGCTGGCGCTGCCCGATCTGCCCCTGCCCGCGCGGACCGGCTGTGCCGTCACCTCGGTGGGCGTGAGCGTGCCCGAGCAGGTCGTCGCCAACGCCGAGATCAGTCAGCGCCTGGGCGTCGACGAGGCCTGGATCGAGCGGCGCACGGGGATCCGCGCCCGGCGGATCGCCGAGCCGCACGAGCGGCTGGAGACCCACGCGACGCTTGCCGCCCGGCGCGCGCTGCAGCGCGCCGGCGTCGGCGCGGAGGATGTCGATCTGATCGTCGTGGCCACGAGCACCTCCGATGAGCTGATGCCGGGGACCGCGCCGCTGGTGGCCCACGCCCTGGGGGCGTCCCGAGCGGGCGCGTTCGATGTCGGCTCGGCATGCACCGGATTCCTGTCGGCGCTGGCGGTCGGTGCATCGGTGATCGAAGCCGGACGGGCCCGTTGCGTCGTCGTGGTCGGGGCGGACTTCATGTCCCGGATCACCGATCCGCAGGACCGCGCCACCGCCGCGGTGTTCGCCGACGGCGCCGGCGCGGTGGTGCTGCAGGACACCCTCGCTACCGGTCGCATCAGCCCGATCGTGCTGGGCGCCGACGGCGCCGGGGCCGATCACATCATCGCCCGCCGCTCCGACGGGGTGATCCGGATGCGCGGCCACGAGACCTTCCGTGAGGCCGTGGCTCGGCTCACGCTCGCGACGCTGCAGGCCGTCAGGGCCGCCGGCCTTGGCCTGTCCGACATTGAGCTGTTCGTTTATCACCAGGCCAACGGGCGGATACTGTCCGCCGTCGGCGAGCGACTCGGCCTGCCTGCCGGGCGCGTGGTGGACTGCATCGGCGAGTACGGCAACACCTCGGCTGCGACGCTGCCGCTGGCGCTGGAGTTCAGCGAGCGCCAGGGGTTGCTCAGTGAAGGCGACCGGGTCCTGCTCGGCGCGTTCGGCGCCGGCTTCACCTGGGGTGCCACGGTGATCGAATGGGGCCGGCCGTGAGCCTGGCGCTGGCCGATCGGCCCGATACCGCGCTGAGCCCGTTCGAGCGGTTGGAGCTGCTCTGCGACCGGGACTCCGTGCAGGTGATCCGCTCCGACGTGGTCTCCAATGTGATGGGCGACAGGTCCCGCGCAGGCGACGGCGTGGTCGGCGGCGCGGGTCTGGTCGATGGACGGCCGGTGTTCTGCTACGCCCAGGACTCGAGCTATGCCGGCGGCAGTTTGGGGGAGGCACACGCGAACACGATCGTGCGTGTGCTGGAGCTGGCCGAGCGGGCGCGCGCCCCGGTCGTCGGCTTCGTCTCATCCGGGGGCGCACGCATGCAGGAGGGCGTGGCCGCGCTGGGCGGCTACGGTCGCATCTTCCGCCGCACGGTGGCGCTGTCGGGCCGGGTCCCGCAGATCTCGATCATCACCGGCCAGTCGGCCGGCGGCGGGGCATATTCGCCCGCGCTGACCGACTGGGTGGTGATGACCGAGGAATCGAGCATGTTCCTGACCGGCCCCGGCGTCCTGCGCGACGCGCTCGGGGAGCGGGTGACCCCTGAGCAGCTCGGCGGCCCGCGCGTGCACGAGCGAAACGGCGTCTGCCACTTCGTCTCGCGCACCGACGTCGACGCGGCCTATCTCGCCCGGGATCTGCTCGGCTATCTGCCCGGGCACCGCACCCAGCCCGCGCCCATGGCGGCGCCCCGGGCGGCCACCGGCGGCGACCCGGCCGCCTCGGTGCCCCAGGAATCACGGCGCGTGTACGACGTGCGCGACGTGATCGGTGCGCTGGTTGACGGCGGTGAGCTGCTGGAGGTCTCCAGCGCCTGGGCGCGCAACCTGCTCACGGCGATGGCCCGGATCGACGGCCGGCCCGTCGGAGTGATCGCCAACCAGCCTCGCTACCTCGGCGGCGTGCTGGACGCCGACAGCTCGCAGAAGGGCGCCCGGTTCGTCTCCCGCTGCGATGCGTTCGGGATCCCACTGCTGGTGCTGGTCGACACGCCCGGGTACATGCCGGGCACCCGTCAGGAGTCGGCGGGCGTGATCAGGTTCGGCGCATCGCTCGTGCACGCGTTCGCGCAGGCGACCGTGCCGCGGGTCACGCTGATCCTGCGCAAGGCGTTCGGCGGCGCGTTTATCGCGATGAACTCCAAGGACCTGGGGGCCGACTACGTGTTCGCGTGGCCGCAGGCCGAGATCGGCGTGATGGGGGCTCACCCGGCGGTGGGGATCATCCATCGCCGCGAGCTCGCCGCCGCCGCCGACCCTGAAGCCGAGCGGGCGCGGCTGGCGCAGGAGTACGCCAGCGCCCACCTCGGCCCGGAGGTGGCCGCGGCCGCCGGCTACGTCGATGAGCTGATCACCCCGGGAGAGACCCGCGAGCGCCTGAGCTGGGCGTTCGGCTCGCTGGCGGGTGGCGCATGACCAGCGGCGAGGGAGCCGTCCTGCTGACCGGGACGACCGGATTTGTCGGGATGGAGCTGCTCGCGCGTTATTTGGAGCGGAGCCGCCGTCCGATCGTCGCGCTCGTGCGCGCCGACGGCGACGACGCGGCCGCCGCGCGAGTGCAGGCCGTGCTGACCAACCTGTTCGGCGCCCGGGCCGCGCGCTACGCGTCCCGGGTGGAGGCTATCGCCGCCGATCTGACCGCCCCTGGGCTGGCGCTGGACCAGGAGCGCCGTGAGCGCCTGGCGCAGCGCGTGACCAAGATCGTGCACAGCGCCGCGTCAGTCTCGTTCACGCAGCCGCTGGCCGAGGCTCGCGAGATCAACGTCGAGGGAACGCGGCGGATGCTGGAGTTCGCCCAGCTGGCCCAGCGCCACGGTGGCCTGGAGCGCTACGGGCACGTCTCGACCGCGTACGTCGCCGGGACACACGCGGGCCGCTTCGCCGAATCCGACCTCGACGTCGGCCAGAGCTTTCACAACGCTTACGAGCAGTCCAAGTTCGAGGCCGAGCAGCTGGTCCGCTCACACGACGGTCTCCCGTTCACGATCCTGCGCCCCAGCATCGTCGTCGGCGATCGCCGCAGCGGCTGGACGGCTGCCTTCAACGTGCTCTACTGGCCGCTGCGCGCGTTCGCCCGCGGCCTGTTCGAGGTCGTGCCCGCTGTCGAGAGCGCGCCGGTCGACGTGGTCTCGATCGACTATGTCGCCGACGCGATCCACGAGCTGTGCGAAACCGGCGGAGACGTGGGAGAGACCTACCACCTGACCGCCGGCGTGAACGCGAGCACGATTGGCGAGATCGCCCAGCTGGCCAGCCGCTACTTCCGGCGCCCGTTGCCGAGGGTGCTCTCACCGGCCGAGTTCGGCGCCCTGGAGCCCGGATGCAGCGAGCGCACGGCGATCGAGTCCAGCCGGGCGTATTTCCCGTATTTCTCGATCGGGACGGTGTTCGATCAGGCGGCCACCTGCGCGCGGCTGGATCCGGCCGGGATCTGCGTCTCGCCGTTGCGTGAGTACATGGAGTGCCTGCTCGACTTCGCCACCCAGAGCCGGTGGGGGAAGCGGCCGATCGCGCGTTTTGACGCGTTGACGGTCTGAGCGCTTACACCCCCCGCCCGGGGGGTTGTGACCAGCGGTGCCTTGCCCGGACGCCGGCCCGCGAGGATCGTGGTGGGATGCCCCTGCTCGCCGATGTAGCCCGTTTCCGCGCCGACGATCCCGATGCGCTGGTGACCGCCTCGCTGGCCTGCCCGATCTGCCTGCGCAGCGAGCAGGTGCAGTGGGAGGCAGCGCTGGACGGCTACGATCCGTCGGTGCAATGCCGATGCCCGACCTGCGAGGAGCGCTGGCGAGTGTACCTGGCGCCCCAGCAGGCGCTACGGCTCGGGCTGATGGACGCTCACGGCGACTGACGTCGCCGGCGCGATGAGCGCGAGCGCCGCCAGCGGCACCCGGGCCGGCTCGGGGATCGAGGCGCTTGAACTGTTCGTCGAGGTGCTCTCGCAATCTGAGCAGACCTCGACGGGCGGTGACGGCTTCTATGACCGTCTGTGCGAGGCGGTGTGCCGGCTGGCGCGCATGCGCCGGGCGATCATCTTCCGCTACGACGCGGCCGGGCGGCGGGTGCGGGCCGCCGGCTCCTACGGCCTGGACCTGGAGCAGTTCGCCGGCGCCCACGTGACGGTCGACTCGGCGCCGATCGCCGCCCGGGCGCTGCGTGAGGACAAGGTGGTCCAGGCCGAGGGCGACGTCAGCGGCCAGGTGCCCGACCAATACGCCGCGCTGGTGTCAGAGCCGGTGCGGCTGTTCTGCGCGCCGATGACCGCCGCCGATCGGGCGTTCGGGGTGATCCTCGCCGACCGGCTGATGTCCGCTCCGCCGCTGGACGACGCCGATCGCAACCTCCTGTGGACGCTGGGCAAGGCGGCGGCGCTGGCATCCGTCGCTCGGATCTTCGCCACGCAGTCAGAGCGCGCACGGCAGCTCGAGCAGCGGATCGACCTGGCCCGGGAGATTCACGAGGGGGTCATCCAGCGGTTGTTCGGCGTCTCGATGGCGCTCGACGGCGCAGGCGACCTGGCCGCGCCCGCCCGCGAGCGCTGTGCCAGTGAGACGCAGGCGGCGCTGCGCGATCTCCGCGCCGCACTGCAGCGGCCGCTGGGGCGCGCCCCGCGGGCCACGCAGACCACGTTCGTGGCCGAGGTGGAGCGTCTGGCGCGAGCGCACCCGGGCCTTGGCCTGACGCTCGAGGCGGGCGGCCCGCAGGACGTGCCGCCGAGCCTGGAGCCGCTGGCGCAGTCGGTGCTGGCCGAGGCGGTGCGCAACGCCGGCAAGCACGCCAGCCCCAGCCACGTCGGCGTCAGGGTCGCGCAACTGGACGGCGCGTTCGTGGTGGAGGTCGCCAACGACGGGGTCACCGGTCGGCGACGGCATGCGGGGATGGGCCTGCGGCTCGCGGCCCTGGAGGCGTTGCATAGCGGAGGCGTGGTCGAGTTTGGCGAGCGTGAGCCCGGCACCTGGCAGGTCAGGCTCGTGGTGCCGCTGAGCGGCTACGGCGAGGATGTCTGACGGGGAGCGCAGCCCCGAGCGGCTCAGCGTGCTGGTCGTCGATGACCACGACGTCGTGCACTGGGGGTTTCGCCTGATGTTGACCCAGCAGCCGTGGGTGCAGCGGTGCCTGAGCGCGCATACCGGCCGCGAGGCCATCGCGCTGGCCGTGCGCTACCGGCCGCACGTGGCGCTGGTCGACCTGTTCATCGGCGAGGAGTCAGGCGCCGAGGTCTGCGAGCAGTTGCGGGTCACCGAGCCCAACACGCGCGTGCTGCTGTTCTCAGGCGCCGGGAACATCTCGCCCCAGGCGGCGCGGGCGGCGGGGGCGTCGGGCTTTGCCTACAAGGACTGGCCCGCGCGGCGGATCGCCAGCGCCGTGCACATGGTCGGCCTGGGCAAGACCGTGTTCGAGCACCACGACCACCAGGCCGCGCTCGGGCTATCCGAGCGCGAGCGCGCCGTGCTCGAGCTGATCGCCGACGGCCTGACCAATCCCGAGATCGCCGGGTCGCTGCACATCTCCAAGCACACCGTCAAGGAGCATTCGAGCTCTCTGTACCGCAAGCTCGAGGTCCGCAACCGCGCCGAGGCGGTGCAGCGGGCCCAGCGCTTGGGACTGCTCGCCTGAGCGCCCCGATCGCTGGTAATCGTTACGGTTTATGAGATGAACCGTCGGCGGCTCTGCAGGAGGCCACGCTGGACTCCGGCCTGAGCGAGATCGCCCGCTTTCTCGCCCACCTGGCGCCGTTTGACACGCTCGCCGCGGCTGAGCTGGGGGAGGTCGTAGAGCAGGCGGCGATCGAGTTCTATCCGACCGGCGCGGTGATCCTCTCCGAGGACGGCGGGCCGGTCACCTTCCTGCGCGTGATCCACAGCGGCGGCGTCGACGTCTCACACGACGGCCGGCTGCTGGACCTGCTCGGTCCGGGCGACACGTTCGGCCACGCGGCGATGCTGTCCGGATTGCCGCCCGGGTTCGAGGCGCGCGCCGCCGAGGACACGCTCTGCTACCGGATCCCCGTGGCGGTGGCGAGGCCGCTGCTCGATCGCGCCCGCAGTCGCGAGCTCCAGGTCGGCGCCCAGGCACCCGGCCACCAGCCGGTCGCCAAGCTGATCCGCCGGCCGACGGTGACCTGCAAGCCGTCGGAGAGCATCGGGATCGTGGCCGAGCGGATGACCGCCGCCGGCGCGAGCTCGGCGATCGTGCAGCTCGACGACGAAGGCAGCATCGGGATCGTCACCGACCAGGACCTGCGCACGCGCGTGCTCGCCGCCGGGCGCTCGGGCGGCGCGCGGATCGACTCGGCGATGACCCACCCGGTGTTCGTCGTGGCCCCGGACCGCCTCGGGGGCGAGGTGCTCTACGAGATGCTCGAGCGGGGGATCCGGCACGCGCCGGTGGTCTCAGAGCGCGGCCAGCTGGTCGGCGTGCTCGAGGAGGCCGACCTGTTCGCCGCCCAGCCACGATCCTGGTTCTGGGCGCGGCGGACGATCGGGCGGGCCCGGAACCTCGACGCGTTGAGCGAAGTCGCCGAGCGGCTGCCGGGCCTGATGCTCGACCTTCACCGCGCCGACGTTCCCGGGCTCGAGCTCGCGCGGGTGCTGTCGGCGCTGGTCGACGCGCTCACCACGCGCGCACTCGAGCTCGCGCTGGCCCCGGCTGAGCTCCCGCCTGAGGGGATCGTGTGGCTGGCGCTCGGCAGTCAGGCCAGGCGCGAGCTGACGCTCGCGTCGGACCGGCGAGGGACGTTCGTGCTCGGCGCCGGGGTCGAGCTCGAACCCGAGCTGCTGGCGTCACTGGGTGCGACGTTGGCGCGCTTCGGGCTGACCGATCCCGTGGTCGCCCGCGACGGCCAGGGCTGGATCGGCGCCGCGGCCGGCGACGACGAGCTGGCCCTGTCGGTGCTGGCCGACCGCCGGGCGCTGTGGGGCACGCCGAGCGAGCCGCTGCCGGCTGTCGACCGCGTCACCGAACCGGATGCCCATTCGCGCCTGATCGACGCGCTCGCCACGCGGGCGTTCGCCCATGACCTGCCGACGGGCTTTGACGCCGACGCCGTGCTCGGGCTCGACGGCAGCCGCCGCGACCGCCTCAACCTGCGCCTGGCGGCGATCGTGCCGATCGCGTCGCTGGGGCGCTGGGCGGCCGCGGTGGCCGGCACGGGGGAGGGCTCGACGCCGGAGCGACTCCGGGCGGCGGCGGCCGAGGGCGTGCTGCGCGGCAGTCAGGCACAGACGTTGTCGGAGGCGTTCGAACTCGCGCTGGAGCTGCGGATCGTCCACCAGCTCGAGCAGCTCACCGCCGGCCAGCCGCCCGATGATCTACTCGATCCGGCCGCGATGAGTCCGCTCACGCGGGGCCACCTGCGTGACGTGTTCCGAGCCGTCAGAACGGTCACCCGGGAACTGCGATCGTGAGGCTGCCCGGCGCCCCGCGCGGCGCCGCCGCTCGCTTCAAGCAGGCGGGCCGGCCGAGCCCGGACACGCCGTGGCGCGCGGCGGGCTGGTGCGTGGTTGACCTGGAGCTGACCGGCCTCAGACGGCGCGATCAGATCATCGCGATCGGCGCGGTCCCGATCGACGAGGGGCGACTCACCCTTGGCCGCTCGTTGTACACGCTCGCGCGGCCCTCGCGGCCCCCGCAGCACGCGGCGGTGCTGGTCCACAAGCTCCGTTTCACCGACCTCGCCGATGCCCCGTCGCTCGAGCAGGCGATCGAGCTGCTGCTCGACGCGATGGCTGGCCGGACGCCCGTGTTCCACACATCGCTGGTCGAGCGCACGTTCCTCGGTCGCGAGCTGAGGCACCGACGCGTGCGCCTGCCCGCCGACGCCGACACCGAGCTGCTGGGGCGTCTGTGGCTGCGCGCGCGCGACGGGGTCGCGCCGGCGCGCCTGTCGCTGGCCCGGCTGGCCCGCGTGCTGGGTCAACCGGCCGAGACGCCCCACCACGCGTTGGGCGACGCGCTCACGACGGCCAAGGCGTTCATCGCTCTGGCCGCCCACCTCGATGCCCTGGAGCCGCAGACGGTCGGTTCGCTCGTGCACGCCGAAGAGAGGCTGTCCGGCGTGCGTCGGCTGGCTCCGGGCTAAGGGCCCACGACGGAATGCGGCGAGGCTGGTGCACCGTTCTCGGAATCCCTCGCCAGAACCGTGTTCCGGAACGATGCACTAGAACAGCTGCAGGTAGCGATCCAGCTCCCACTTGGTGATCTGCTCGTGGGCGGCCTGAACCTCACGGCGCTTGACCTCGATGAAGTAATCGACGTAGTCCCCCGCCCGCGTCTTGCCGAACGCCGCCCGCATCGCGTCGTTGCGCTCCAGCTCGCGGGTGGCGTCGAGCAGGTTCTCCGGCAGCAGCTCGATGCCCTGCGCCGCGCGCTCGGCGGCGCTCATCGTGTACAGGTTGGCGGAGTTGGGATCGCCCGGATCGAGACCGCGCTCGATCCCGTCCAGCCCCGCCGCCAGCATCGCGGTGGCGGCCAGATACGGGTTGCACGAGCCGTCGACCGTACGGTCCTCGATTCGGCCGGCCGCCGGGATCCTCAGCATCTGGGTGCGGTTGTTGTAGCCGTAGCTGATGTAGGCCGGCGCCCAGGTGGCGCCGCTGGTGGGGGCGCCGACGGTCAAGCGCTTGTATGAGTTGACCGTCGGCGCGGTCACCGCGATGTACGCCTTGGCGTTGGCCTTCAGCCCGCCGATGAACTGGTAGGCGAGCTCGGACAGACCCAGGCCACGGGGATCCTCGGCCGGATCGCGGTGGAACACGTTCTCCCCGTCGCGCCACAGGCTGACGTGGAAATGACAGCCGTTGCCGGTCAGATGGGCGAACGGTTTGGGCATGAAGGTGGCGATCAGTCCGCGCTGCTGGGCCAGTGACTCCACCATGTAGCGAAAGAACACAGCGCGGTCGCACGTGGTCAGCGCGTCGGCGAACTCGAAGTTCTGCTCAAACTGCCCGTTGGCGTCCTCGTGATCGGTCGCGTAGTTGTCCCAGCCAAGTCCGGTGACGGCGTGGGAGATCTTGGAGACGAAGTCCAGGTTGCGGGTCAGCGCGCGCATGTCGTAGCAGGGCTGATCGAGCGTGTCGAGCGGGTCGGCGAGCTCGATCCCGCCGTCGGCCGAGCGGCGCAGCAGGAAGTACTCCAGCTCGGCGCCGATCTTCAACTCGTAGCCCATCACCGCGGCGCGGTCCAGCGCACGGCGCAGGATCGTGCGCGGGCAGTAGGGCCAGGCCTGGCCCTCCACGGTCAGATCACAGGCGAACCGGGCCACGTTGGGCTGCCAGGGCAGCACCGTGAGGGTCCGCGGATCGGGGATCGCGGCGATGTCTGGATCGTCGGGTCCCTGGCCGACATCGCCGGCGGCGAAGCCGGCGAAGCCGGCCCCGTCCTCCAGCAGGCCGTCGAGGTGATGGGCGGGCACGAGCTTGGCGCTCGGCTTGCCGTGCATATCGACGAACTGCGCGAACAGGAACTCGATGCCGCCATCCTTGACGATTCGCCGCGCATCGTCGGCATTCTGCGGTGGCTCTGTCATGAGTGCAGGTATATCCGCCCGGGCGGGTGCTGCACAATGGTCCGGAACACCCGTTGGCGGCGGCTAGCATGTGCGCACCGCACATAGGAGGGTTTCCTCAGTGTCCATCAGCGCCGATCTGCCCGCACCACTCGCCGGTGAAATCCACGGTCTCCGCGAGGAGAACCGGACCCTCTACGGCGTGATCAAGCTCGTGTCCTCGTCGCTTGAGCTGGCGCCGATGCTCCAGGGCGTAGTCGACCTGGCGACCGAGGCGACCGGGTGCCACGCGTGCTTCATCTACCTGCTAAAGGACGGCCGGCTGACGATCCGGGCGGCCTCGCCGGTGTTCGGCGAGGCGGTCGGCAACGTGCAGTTCTCCGTCCAGGAGGGGCTGACCGGCTGGGTGGCCCGTCACCGCACCCCCGAGTTCATCCGCGACCATGCGATGGACGACCCGCGGATGAAGTACGTGCCGCTGCTGGAGGAGGAGCGCTTCCAGTCGATGGCGGCCGTGCCGATCCTCTCGCGCGCGGCCGAGACGATCGGCGTGATCGTGCTCCACACCAAGGCGCCGCACGAGTTCGGCGAGGACACGCCCAAGCTGCTCGTTCACATCGCCTCGCTGGTCAGCGGCGCGATCGAAAACGCGCAGCTGTATGACCAGGAGCGCCAGCGGGTCGACGGCCTGACGCGCCTCTCGGCGCTCGCCCAGGAGGTTGCCGCCGCCACCAGCGCCGCGGAGCTCGCCCCCGTCGTGGCGCGCGGCACCCGCCAGCTGCTGCAGGCCGCGGTGTGCCAGCTCTACCGTCTCGAAGCCGATGGCAAGGGGTTGGTGCTGCTGGCCTCAATGCCCGAGGCGGTGCCAACGCCCTCGGCGCTGTCGGCCTCCGGCGTGATGCTCGCGGCGCTCGACGGTCACGGCGCCCGGCCGGCCGCGAGGACGCTGTGGCCAGGCATGGATGTCTCTGACCTGCTGGTCATGCCGCTGTCGGCCGGCGGCGAGCGGGTCGGATTGCTGTGCGTAGGCTCGTCCTCGGGACAGGCGTTCAGGGACGAGGATGCCGAGATCGCCCGCGCAGTGGCCCATCTCACGGCGGTCGCGATCAAGCGCGCCGAGCTGATCGAGGGCCTGACCAACGCCAACATCGTCAAGGATCTGTTCGAGGCGCTGGCGGCCGGAGCGACGGGCTTCGCCGCGGCCAAGGCCGCCGAGGTGCGCTGCGATCTGACCACCCCATACCTGATGGTCTGCGCCGAGCCCGCCGGTGGTCGTGAGCAGGCGTCGGGCGAATGGCGGTCCGCCGCCGAGGTGCTGGGCCGCGAGCTGTCAAAGCTGGTCGCATGCAGCGCGATCGAGGCCGGCCCCGGCCCGGTGCGCGCCGTGCTCACGCTCGGCAACGGGCGCGCGCAGCAGATCGAGACGGTCGTGCACAGCTGCCGTGAGCTCGGCCGGCAAAGCGGCGCGGCGATCGGGATCAGCGAGCTGCGCCGGGCGCCGGCCGATTCCGCCCGCGCCTACCGGGAGGCGGTCGACGCGGCTACGATCGGCCGTGCGCTGCTGGGCGACGGGGGCGCGATCGCCTACTCGCAGGTGGGCGCCTACCGCTACCTGGTGCACATCGACGCGGACGACGCCCCCCGGGACCGGATGCGGTCCGCCGTCGACCTGCTGATCGCCTATGACGCCAAGCGCCGGACTGCGCTGCTGGACACGCTCGAGCGCTACCTGTCAGAACGGCGCAGCGTGATCGAGAGCGCCCGCGCGCTGTTCATCCATGCCAACACGCTGCGCCAGCGGCTGGGGCGGATCGAGGAGCTGACCGGACTGCGCCTCGATGAGGACGACCTGCTGTCACTGGAGCTGGCGATCAAGCTCGCGCGGCTGCACCGGCGCCCGGCCGTGTCCTGAACCTCTAGCGCGGCAGGGCTTCGTCTACCACCAGGAACACCGGCAGCTTCGCGCGCCGGCGCACGCGCTGGGGCTCCTGGGACCAGATCATGTCGCCGATCAGGCGGGCGCGGTCCGGGTCGGCCGCCATCACGATCGCCTCGCATCCCTGTTCGGTCGCCTCGTCGCAGATCCGCTTGGTCGACTTACGGGTCCCGAGCACGTGACCTTTGGCCTTGAGCCCCTTGCGCCGCAGTCGCTTGACCGCCTGCTCGACGAGCTCGTGCTGCTCTTTCCATTCACGCTTGGTCGGCAGCAGGCCCGGATTGGGCATCCCGAACCCAACGCCGTGCACCCGGGCGATCGAGAACACGAACACGCTGGCCCCCGGCGCCGCGAGCTCGATCACCTGGTCGACGGCGGAGTTGGGAATCGGACGCCCCTCGGAGGCGAGCAGGATCCGCTCAAAGCGCTCTCCAGCGGCGCCCTGGAGGTCGCGATCAGCCATCATCAGGTCCGCCTGCGCGCCGCTCACGGACTGGCCGCCCCTGGCGCGATCGTGCTCGCGGGCTCAGCCGCGGCCTTGTTCTTGGCGTCGCTGTGCTTGCGCCAGTAGTAGAGCGGCAGGTACATCAGCAGCACGCCGATCCCGAGGAAGTAGTACGGGAGCGTCTTGTGCCCCGCCGCGTTACACGAGCAGCTCGCATAGACGGGGCCGCCGTAGAAATAGATGATGGCAAACAGGGCGGCCATCGCCAGGGCGACGTACTTCATCCACTCCGGCAGCTTGAATGGTCGCCGTACGTTGGGCCGATTCTTGCGCAACAGGTAGTAGCCGATCAGCACCGGGATGAACGAGGCCAGGTAGCCGACGTTGGAGAACGTGTAGATCTCCACCGCACCGCCGGCGAACACCACGAGGATCGAGCAGATCACATTGAAGATCATCGAATAGTCGGGAACGCCGTGCTTGTTGACGTGCTGGAAGAAATGCGGGAACTGGCCGTCGGTCGACATCTGATGCAGCGAGCGTGCGGTTCCGGTGATCGCGTTCAGCGCCGACAGGACCAAGGCCAGGATCAGCATGATCGCGATCAGCCAGTTGAGCAGGTTGCTTCCCGCGCCGGCACCGAACACCTTGGAGGCGAAGTGGACGAAGATCGTCTTGGGGTCGACCAGCGTGGCGTTTCCGAGCGCCTTGTTGCCCAGCACGATCACGAACGCGACCGGGATCATCACGTAGATGAACAGGCCGTAGCCGCCCTCGAGGTTCATCGCGATCTTCGCGTCGCGGTCGGGATCGCGCGTCTCGCCGATGTAGCACGCCGCCGCCTCCATCGCGATCACGTTCCAGGTCAACAGGAACGAGAAGGCGAGCGCCAGCGTCAGCCAGCCGTGGTGGAACTGGCTCGCGAAGAAGCCGCTCCCGTCGGTGTGGCGGAAGTGAAACAGCTGGCCGAAGCTGACGACCGAGGGATGAAAGATCCAGGCGATGGCCAGGAAGGTCAGCGGGATCATCGACAGGAACGCGAGCGTGGTGGCGAACACCGTGCCGAAGCGCAGGCCCAGCAGCGCGGGGATGAACAGCAGCAGGATCCCCACGACCGAGATCCCCACCGTCCAGTAGGCGATCGGCGTGTCGAGCGGGGTGAAGCTCGCCGTCGAGAGGTTGAAGCGGTCGACGATGTAGAACGAAGCCAGGATCATGTTCAGCGGTGCGACGGGGAACCAGCCCAGCCAGTAGCCCCAGGCGCAGAACCCGTTGATGTGCTCCGCCAGGCGCGGCCACTTGTCCTTATAGGCCGGGTAGGCATAGGAGGGCGAGCCGCCAGAACGGTCGGGCATCATCGCCGAGAGCTCGGCCAGGAACAGGCACAGGACGTAGCCGCAGAAAGTGATCAAGAAGATGATCGGAATCGACGCCGCGCCGAGCGAGGTCACCATCACCGGGGCGATCCCCGTGACGAGGATCGTCCCCGCCAGTCCGATCACGAACGCGCCCCACCAGTTGGTGGTCTTGGGCAGTCCGGCAGATTCGTAGACGAGCTCGTCGTGCTCTGGTCCGTCGGCCATCAACCCTCCAGGTCCGCTTGTATGTGCCGCTGGTTAGGCTGACACGTCACCGGTAGCTCACCAAGGCGCGATGCGAACACAATTGCCGGGTCTGACATGGAGCACCTGGACACATTCCTCGCTCTTCACCCCCCGTTCGACGGCATCGGCCCCGAACAGCTGAACGCCCTCGTCGCCGAAGTCGAAGTCCGCAGCCAGGCGCCGGGCGAGCTGGTCCTGGTCGAGGACGGGCTGCCGGCCACCGGACTCTGGGTGCTTCTCACCGGTTCTATGGACCTGCTGCACGAGGGCGAGGTGATCCAAGTGCTCGAACCGGGGGAATGCTTCGGGCATCCGTCGCTGCTGACCGGGATGGCGCCGGCGTTCACCGTGCGCGCCCGTGAGGCCTGCACCTGCGCGCTGTTCGGCGCCGAGGCCGGCCGGCGGGCGCTGGGGACGCAGGCGGGGTCCGCCTATGTGGCCCGGACGATGCGAAAGCGCCTCACGCGCACCGGTCAGACAGCCCACGGTCTGCTCGACGTCGGTACCACGCCCGTCTCGGCGATCATGCGCCCGGCGGCGTTCTGCGAAAGCGACGAGTCGGTGCATACGGTTGCGAGCCGGCTGGGGGAGGAGGGAATCTCGGCGCTGCTGGTGCGACTGGCGGGAGGGGAGATCGGGATCGTGACCGACGCCGACGTGCGCTTGAAGGTCGCCTCCGACGGCGTGGCGCTCGACGCGCCGGTGCAGGCGATCGCGCGGGCGCCGGTGCCGACGGTGCCGGTCGGCCAGCTGGCGATCGAGGCGACCGTCGACATGCTCGCCGCCGGCGCCGAACATGTGGCGGTGCTCGACGGCGACGAGGTCTGCGGGCTGCTGTCCGCGGCCGATCTGCTCGGCCTCGACGCGCGCAGCCCGATCGCCCTGCGTCACACGATTCTCGGCGCCGCCGACGAGGAGGTACTGGTCCAGGCGGCGTCACATCTGCCGCGGCTGTTCGTGGCCCTGTCCCGGGCCGGTGTGCCGTCACGCGACCTGGGTCGCGTGCTCAGCCTGCAGCACGACGCAGTGGTAGCGCGGCTGGTCGACTTCTCGATCTGGAAGCACGGTCAGGCCCCGCTGCCGTGGGCCTGGCTGGATCTCGGCAGCGCCGCCAGACGAGAGTTCACGCTCGCCTCCGACCAGGACAACGCGTTGGCCTACGCCACCCCGTCACCCCACGAGGCGGTCGACGTGGACGCGTACTTTCAGCGCCTGGGCTCCGATGTCAACCAGGGCCTGGCCCGGTGTGGGATCGGCGTCGACAACAACGGCGTGATGGCCGGCGACCGGCGCTGGCGAATGTCCAAGACCGACTGGATGAAGACCTTTGACGAGTGCCTGCGCGAGCCCGACGAGTCCCACCTGATCCGCGCCACGGTCGCGTTTGACTTCCGGCCGACCGCAGGCGGCCTGCAGCTGGGGGCCGAGCTCGCCGGGCGAATCCGCGCCGCCCGTGGGCACCCGCAGTTCATGCGCCTGCTGGCCCGCAGCGCGTCCGGCTTTCAGGTCGCGCTGGGGTTCCGCGGCCAGTTGGCCACCGAACGCCACGGCGAGGATGCCGGGCGCCTGGATATCAAGCGGGGCGGCATCATCCCGCTCGTCAACCTGGTCCGCTATCACGCGCTGGCCAACGGGGTCTCGATCTCGCCGACGCTCGACCGGCTCGAGGCGGTGGCCAGCGCGGGCGGCCTGGAGCCCGATCTCAAGGACGCGCTGCGCGAGGCCTTCGAGGTGATCACGCGGCTTCGCTTCGCGCATCACGCCGAGCTGATCGCGGCGGGGACGCCCGCCGACAACCTGATCGACCCGGGCGCGCTGGCACCGATCGCCCGGACCGAGCTGCGCGAGGCGCTGCTGGTGGTCCGGCGGGCGCAGAAGCGGATCGTGGTCTGAGCACTGGGTGCCCTGTAGCGCCGGCCGTCCTGTAGCGCCAGACACCACAATCGGGGGCGAAAGTGTGCTCGCGGGGGCTATTGGAGCGGCCGCGGGCAGGGTCTACGCTTGCTCGCATGTGTGGAATAGCCGGCCTGTATACGAAGTCAGACGGGCTGCGCGACCAGCTCGGCAAGCAGCTGTCAAAGATGCTCGAGCAGCTCTCCTTCCGCGGCCCGGACAGCGCCGGGGTGGCGTTCTACCGTGACCCGGCCCCCGAGGGCTCGTGCAAGGTGTCGCTGCACTCGGCGGCGCAGGACCCGGGCTGGAACGACGTCGGCGCTGATCTGCGCCGCGAGTTCGGGGCCGCCTCGCCGCCGCAGGTCCGCGCCACGCACGCGACGTTCGTGATCGAAGCGCAAGCCGACCAGGTTCAGTCCTGGCTGCTGGACCAGCGTCCCGAGCTGACCCTGATGAGCGCCGGGCGCTCGATCGAGATCTACAAGGCCGCCGGGCCCCCGCAGGAGTTCATCGAGCGCTTCGAGCTGGCCGACATCGGCGGCAGTCACGCGCTCGGCCACACCCGGATGGCGACCGAGAGCCGGGTCACGACCGAGCACTCGCATCCGTTCTCCACCGGCCTTGACCTGTGCCTGGTGCACAACGGATCGTTGTCGAACCACAACAGCCTGCGGCGCACGCTGGCGCGGGAGGGGATCCGCTTCCAGACCGACAACGACACCGAGGTCGCGGCGGGCTATCTGACCTGGCGCATGCGCGAGGGGGCGACGCTGGAACAGGCGCTGGAGGGCTGCATGGACGACCTCGACGGGTTCTACACGTTTGCGGTCGGCACCGCCGAGGGCTTTGCCGTGCTACGCGACCCGATCGCCTGCAAGCCGGCCGTGATGGCCGAGACCGACGAGTGGGTGGCGATGGCGTCCGAGTACCGGGCGATCGCGGTCCTGCCCGGCGCCGAGGATGCGGTTACCTGGGAACCCGAGCCCGGTCGCGTCTACAGCTGGGGCACGGCCCTGGTGGCGTGATGGTGACTCCGGATTTGGTCAGCGGCTGCGCCCTGTCCTTCGATCTCAGCATCGACAGCGTGCGCGAGCTCAACCGGCGCCTACACGCCGGCGAGCCGGCGGCCCCGGTCCGGGTTCTGAACCCGGCCGGGCGCCACGCCATCGCCGTCGGGCTCGACGCCCCCTACGAGGTCGAGATCGAGGGGCACGTCGGGTACTACTGCGCGGGCATGAACAAGCAGGCCGCGGTTCGCATCCGCGGCAACTGCGGAGTCGGCGTCGCCGAGAACATGATGTCGGGCAGCGTGGTGGTGCAAGGCAGCGCCAGTCAGTCAGCCGGCGCGACGGCGCGCGGAGGCCTGCTGGTGATTCACGGCGACGCATCGGCGCGATGCGGGATCTCGCTCAAAGGGGCCGACATCGTGGTGGCCGGATCGGTCGGTCACATGAGCGCGTTCATGGCCCAGCGCGGCAGCCTGGTGGTGTGCGGCGACGCGGGCGAGGCGCTGGGCGACTCGCTGTATGAAGCGCGGCTGTACATCCGCGGATCGGTCGCCGGCCTCGGCGCCGACTGCATCGAGAAGCAGCTGCGCGAAGAGCATCTGGCCCAGCTACGCGACCTGCTGGCGCGCGCGGAGATCGACGCCGAGCCGTCCGAGTTCCGGCGCTACGGGTCGGCGCGGCAGTTGTACAACTTCAAGGTCGACAACGTTGGGAGCTACTGAGGTGAGCGTATCTCCGGTGAGTGGAAACGGCTGGCGGGCCGGCTTGCGCGAGTCCGCGACCTTTGACCGCAACGTGATCGCGGAGATCCAGCGCGCTGCGCGCGAGGGCATGTACGACATCCGCGGCTTCGGCGCCAAGCGCCGCGTGCCGCACTTCGACGACCTGCTGTTCCTGGGCGCCAGCGTGTCGCGCTATCCGCTGGAGGGCTACCGCGAGCGCTGCTCCACCGACGTGGTGATCGGCACGCGGTTCGCGCGCGAGCCGATCAAGCTCGACATCCCGATCACCGTGGCGGGGATGAGCTTCGGGGCGCTGTCAGGGCCCGCCAAGGAGGCGCTCGGGCGGGGCGCGACCGAGGTCGGCACCAGCACGACGACCGGCGATGGCGGGATGACCCCGGAGGAGCGCGAGCACTCCCGAACGCTGGTCTACCAACTGCTGCCCTCGCGCTACGGAATGAACCCCGATGACCTGCGCCGCGCGGACGCGATCGAGGTGGTCGTCGGCCAGGGCGCCAAGCCCGGCGGCGGCGGCATGTTGCTGGGCCACAAGATCTCTGACCGGGTGGCCGAGATGCGTGACCTGCCCAAGGGCATCGATCAGCGCAGCGCCTGCCGGCATCCCGACTGGACTGGGCCCGACGACCTGGAGATCAAGATCGAGGAGTTGCGCGAGATCACCGACTGGCGGATCCCGGTCTACATCAAGGTCGGCGCCAGCCGCCCCTACTACGACGTCGCGCTGGCGGTCAAGGCCGGCGCCGACGCGATCGTGCTCGACGGCATGCAGGGCGGCACCGCGGCCACCCAGGTGGTGTTCATCGAGCACGTCGGGATCCCGATCCTGGCGGCGATCCCCGAGGCGGTGCAGTCGCTGGTCGATCTCGGGATGCACCGCAAGGTGCAGCTGATCGTGTCCGGCGGGATCCGCACCGGCGCCGACGTCGCCAAGGCCCTGGCGCTCGGCGCCGACGCGGTCTCGATCGGCGTCGCCGCGCTGATCGCGCTGGGTGACAATGCACCCGAGCACGAATCAGGCTACGAGGAGATCGGCTCGTCCGCGGGCTACTACGACGACTGGCAGGCTGGCCTGGATCCCGCCGGCATCTCGACTCAGGACCCTGAGCTCGCCGCGCGCCTTGACCCGGTGGAGGGCGGCCGGCGATTGGCCAACTACCTGCGCACGCTGACGTTGGAGACCCAGACGCTGGCGCGCGCCTGCGGCAAGTCACACGTCCACAACCTCGAGCCCGAGGATCTGGTTGCGCTCACCATCGAGGCGGCCGCGATGGCCAAGGTGCCGCTGGCCGGGACTAGCTGGATCCCAGGGCTGGAGCGTTAGCGGGCCGCGCGGGCGCCTGGCTTCGGCGCGCTGACAAATGGGCGGTGCGGGCTGGCTAAGGGAAAGGCGGCTGGGGAAGATGAGTCCGAGCCCGGCGGGTGTGGGGAGGGCCGAAACGGACCCGCGCCGGCACGCGGATCGGCTCGCGACCGCCGTGGCTCGCGACCGCGGCGGTGATCGGCGACGTTGGGCGCCAGATTTGCGCCCAACGTCGCCAGCCCGGTGAGGCCAAAGTGTGTGTCGGAGCTCATGGCTTGAACTGATCGGTCTGCGCCCGGCCGCTCCGGCCGACCCACGCGGCGGCCACCGATCCGCCCAGCAGCATCACCACCCCGTACACGCCCGGCACGGTTCCGGCTGCGGTCCCGAAGGCCTGCGTGGCCAGCGCGGCCGCGACGGCGAAGTCGCGCATCGCGATCGCCAGCGCGCCCGGAATCGCCACCGGCCCCGGCGCGGTGCGCCGGCGCCAGAGCTCGGCCAGGGCCGCCGAGACGGCCAGGAACAGCGCGCTGGCCAGCAATGCCGAGCCGAGATGGTGGGCGCCATGCGTGCCGCTGAGCGCTGCGTAGACGAGCACCGCGACGGTGATCGCGGCAACCCCTTCGCGCTCGGGGTCGAGCCTGGCCAGCCGTGCCGCCAGACCGCTATGGCTGCGGATCGCCACCCCGGCGGCGAGCGGAACGATCACCACCAGGGCAAAGCGACCGAGCAGTTTCCCCGCGTCCGCGTGGCCGGTGCCGGAGGCGAGCAGCCCCACCGCAAACGGGCCCAGCAGCGCCGCGAACACGAGCGATCCGGTCACGGCGCCGAGCGCGATCGTGGCGTCGGCGCCGGCCAGCGCGACCAGGCCCACCGAGGCCACCTCCGAGCTCGACAGCCCCGTGGCCAGCAGGCCGTCGCGGATCGGGGCTGAGAACGGGCGCCCCAGGGCCCAGGCCACGAGGCCGAGCACCAGCAGCGGCGCCAGCGACAGGATCGCCACCTCCCTGACGTGATCGCGCAGGCCGCGCAGATCGGCGAACGAGATCCCGAGCGCGGTGGCGAGCACCAGCAGCGCCAGCAGCAGGTCCGAGCGCGCGGCCAGTGTCGCCGACGGGAGCGCCAGCGCCAGCGCCGCGGCGAGCAGGGCGAGCGGCGTCAGCGCCCGCGGGGCGGCGGCCAGCCAGCGCATTCAGTCAGGGCTCACCGCGCGCGCCGAGGCCAGCGAGCGCGCCGAGGCCGGCGCGCTCGTGGCCGGAGCCCGGATCCGGTCTCCGGCCACGCCGCGGGGCTCGGATTTGGGGTGGGTAGGGTGTTGAACATGAACTATCGAACGCTAGGCCACACAGGAACCAAGGTAAGCCCGCTCTGTCTGGGCGCGATGATGTTCGGGGGCTGGGGCAACCAGGACCACGACGACAGCATCCGCATCATCCACCGCGCGTTGGACGCCGGAGTCAACTTCATCGACACCGCCGACGTCTACTCGCGCGGTGGGTCCGAGGAGATCGTCGGCAAGGCACTGTCCAGCGGCAAGCGCGACAACGTCGTGCTGGCGACCAAGGTGCATGGGACGATGGGCGAGGATCCCAACCAGTTCGGCAACTCACGCCGCTGGATCATCAAGGAGGTCGAGAACAGCCTCCGGCGCCTGGGCACCGACTGGATCGACCTCTACCAGATCCACCGTCCCGAGGCCGACACCGACATCGACGAGACGCTCGGCGCGCTGACCGACCTCGTGCGCGCGGGCAAAGTCCGTTACATCGGCTCGTCGACCTTCCCCGCCAGCCAGATCGTCGAGGCGCAATGGGTCGCCGAGAAGCGGGGCCGGGAGCGCTTCGTATGCGAGCAGCCCCCGTACTCGATCCTCGTGCGCGAGATCGAGAACGACGTGCTGCCGACCTGTCAGCGCTACGGGATGGGCGTGATCCCCTGGAGCCCGCTCGCTGGCGGATGGCTCTCAGGCCGCTATCGCAAGGACGCCGAGCTGCCCCAGTCACACCGCGCCGAGCGGATCCCCGGCCGGTATGACATGTCGATCCCCGGTAACCAGCGCAAGCTCGAGGCCGCCGACGCGCTGGCCAAGCTGGCCGAGGAGGCCGGCATCACGCTGATCGAGATGGCGCTCGCCTTCGTGATCCGCCATCCGGCGGTGACCGCAGCGATCATCGGGCCGCGGACGATGGAGCACCTGGAGTCACAGCTGACCGCGGCCGACGTGCAGCTGTCCGACGACGTGCTGAACAAGATCGACGAGATCGTCCCGCCCGGGGTGAACCTCAACGAGGGCGACTCCGGCTGGCAGAACCCGGCGCTGGAGCCGGCCGCGCGGCGCAGGTAGCGGTCCGGCGCAGGAGCCGGCCGCACGGCGCAGGAAGCGATCCGGCGGCGGCGTCCGGCTGCCACCGGCCCCGGGGCGGCCAGCCGCCGCCACCGGGCGCCGCCGCCGGGAACGGTTGCGGGCGCTCAGGGAGCCTGCGGGACGATGACCAGCGGGCCGTCGGTGGCCGGCAGCTCGCCGGTATCAAAGCTGCTGGAGGATGCCTGGTGCACGTTGGGCATCCGTTCCAGGAACGCGTCGGCCGTGTCCAGGAAACCGAGTCGCGGCGTGCGATAGTGCATCGGCACGACCCACCGCGGGTTTAGCCGCTCGGCGATCTCAGCCGCCTGGGCGGCGTCGATCGTCGGGCCTCCGCCGACCGGCAGGAACAGCAGCTCCGGCGTGCCGATCGCGGCCGCCTGCTCGTCGCGCAGCGAGCGCTGACCGAAGTCGCCAAAGTGGCACACCCGCGTGCCTTCCAGGTCGAACACGAAGATCGTGTTGGGCCCGCGCTCGGTCCCTGCGGCCGCGTCGTGCTCGGAGGCGATGGCGAGCACCTCGCCGATCGGCGACGGCAGCCGGCCGGCGGTCGAGCGCAGGATCGCCGGCTCGCCGGCGATCGCTTCGACCCCGTTGTGGTCGCCATGCTCGTGGGTGACGAGCAGCACCTCGGCGCTCACGTTCTCGATCGCCGGGTACTCGAACTTCAAACCGCGGGCGGCGAGTCCGGAGACATCGCCGAACGGGTCGATGAAGACCGTCATCTGCTCTCCATCAAGACAGAACGCAGACTGTCCGTACCACTGCACCCGCATGCCGTCCCTCCAATCGTCGTCGAGTTGCGGATCCCCGACAAGCTACCCTGGTCACCGGTCTGTCGTAGGACGGTGGCGTGCCTGGAGGTTCGCGCGCCCGCCGGCGTGTCCCCGGGTAGGGATCGGCATCGCGAGCAGGCGCGTGAGCGACGCCACGCCGATCAGGACCACCGGGCCGCTCCTAACAAACACTTATGTGCGTCCTACGCCGCTCAGACGCGGATGGCCGATCGTGTGCTCAACGCCACCAAAGGAGGTGATCAAAATGCCTCACAAGATCAGACCCTTGCTCACGGCGCTCGCGGTCACCGCAGCCGTCGGCGGCGGCGGCGCGGCAATCGCCAGCGCTGCCACCTCGAGCACGACCACAGCGCCGACGAGCGCCGCAACCACCACCACCAAGACGACGTCCTCACACACCGCGCCCGCTCCGGGCCGCAGTGGCTCACACCACTGTCCGGGTATGTGATCGCGTCGAGCGCCTGATCGCCACCACAACTCGACCGGCTCCCCCCAGGGGGCCGGTCGAGCCAGTGTCACTGGACCCCGGCGCATTCGCGCCCCGGCTCTCCGGGCGCCGCGCGGGTGCCGGCCCGGCGCGTCTCAGTCGAACTCGATCACGCTGCGGATGCCGTCCTGGCGTTCCATCAGCTCAAATCCCTGGTTGACCTCGTCGAGCGCGATCCGGTGCGAGATGAACGGATCGACATCGAGCTTGCCGTCCAGGTAGAGCTGGACCAGCTCGGGCACCTGGTCACGTCCCTTGACGCCGCCGAACGACGAACCGCAGACGCGCCGGCCGGTGATCAGCAGTCGCGGCACGATGTCGAGTGTTTCGCCCCTGCCGGCGACGCCGGCGATCGTGCACAGACCCCAGCCCATCCGCGCCGCCTCCACCGCCTGGCGCATCACCGCGACCAGGCCAGTGGCCTCGAACGTGTAGTCGGCGCCGAAGCCGCCGGTCTCCTCCAGCACCCGCGCCACCGTCTCGGGGCCGCCGAGCCAAGTGTCGGTGGCGCCCTGGCCGCGGGCCAACTCCAGGCGCGGCTGCGACATATCGACGCAGATGATCCGCTCGGCCCCCTGCAGGCGACAGCCGGCGACGGCGCCGAGGCCGACCATTCCCGCGCCGAACACGACGCAGACCGACCCCGCCTGCACCTTGGCGGTGTTGATCGCGGCGCCAAGGCCGGTCGAGAGTCCGCACGCAAACAGGGCCGCGCGATCAGGCTCGGCTTCGGGCGAGACCTTGGCCAGCGCGATCTCCGGCATCACCGTGTACTGCGCGAAGGTGCTGGTGCCCATGAAGTGGCGGATCGGCTCGCCGTCACGCGACAGCCGGGCGGTACCGTCGGGGAGGTAGCCGAGATTCTGCTGCTCACGGATGGCCAGGCAGAGGTTGGTGTGCGGGCTCTGGCAGTGGACGCACTCTCGGCACTGAGGCGAGAACAGGGTGACCACGCGGTCGCCGACCGCGACGCTGGTGACATCCTCGCCGAGGCGCTCGACGACCCCGGCGCCCTCATGTCCGAGGACCGTGGGGGCGTAGCCGGATGGATCCGCGCCGGACGCCGTGTACATGTCCGTGTGGCAGACGCCGCACGCTTCGAGGCGCACGAGCACTTCGCCCGCCCGCGGCTCCGCGAGGTCGATCTCGATCACGTTCAGCGGCTTGGCGAACTCCTCAAGCAGCGCAGCGCGAATCTTCAACCTCGAGCTCCTCTCCGGTGTCCGTGCAGGCCAACACTATTGGTAGCGGCGTCGGCGTGCGGGCGGGGCTCAGGCGCGCGGGTGGGAGTCAAGCGCGTCGATCATCAGCTCCAGCATCCGCGGCCAGGCCTCGGGCTCGACCCGCTTGGCGGCCCGGGTGGCCGCGAACAGCAGCCGCAGATCGAGCGTGGTGGCGTCGGCGCGCAGGCGCCCCTCGGCGCGAGCGTCGCACAGCAGGGCCTCGATCGAGGTGGCGGCGTGCTCGGCCGCCACGATCACGTCCGGGTGCTCGGCGACGGCGATCCTGGCCTCGCCGAGGAAGTCGTCGGCCCACTGGTGCTCCACCAGGGCGTGGAGCATCTCGGTCAACGCCGACCAGCGGTCGCCGTCGCGCAGCGCCGCCTGTTCGGCCGCGTCGGCGGCCTGTTCGAAGCGACGCGCCACGAGCGCGGCCAGTAGCTCGTGCTTTGACGGAAACTGGCGGTACACGCTCGCCACGCCCGCCCCGGCAGCGGCCGCGACGGCGGGCATCGGAGCGTCAAGGCCTTCACGGGCGAACACCTCGCCGGCCGCGCCCAGCAGGCGCTCGCGCTTGCCGTCGAGGTCGAGCCTGGTCCACTCGCAGCGAACCTCCGGCGTGACCCCGGTCGCGTCTAGCGGAATGATCATTCCGCTAGAGTACCTCGCCGTGTCGACCGACGCCCACAGGGACCATGGAATCCATCCGAACCTGATCCTCGCGGTGACCGCGCTGGCCGGGCTCGCCTACGCGATGCTGAGCTCGGCGGTGATCCCCGCGCTGACGTCGCTCGAGCACAGCCTGCACACCTCAGAAACCGGCGTCACCTGGCTGCTGACCGGCTACCTGCTGTCGGCGTCGGTCGGAACCTCGATCCTCGGGCGCCTCGGCGACATGTACGGCAAGGAGCGGCTGCTGCTCGTCACGCTGGTCATCCTGGCCGTCGGGACGCTGATTGCGGCGGTCTCGAGCTCGCTCATCCTGATGATCGTCGGCCGCGTGATCCAGGGCGCCGGGGGCGGCATCTTCCCGCTTGCGTTCGGGATCGTCCGGGACGAGTTCCCTCGGGAACGCGTCGCGGGCAGCATCGGGTTGCTGTCCTCGATCCTCGGCGTCGGCGGCGGGATCGGCATTGTCCTCGGCGGCCTGATCATCGAGCATCTGAACTACCACTGGCTGTACTGGATCCCGCTTGTGGTCACGATCGTCGCTGCGGTCTGCACCTGGAGGTTCATCCCCGAGTCACCCGTGCGCGTTCCGGGCCGGGTGAACTGGCTGGCGGCGGGATTGATGACGGCCGGCTTCTGCTGCGTGTTGATCGCGATCTCCGAGACGATCACCTGGGGCTGGGGGTCGGCCAGGACGCTCGGCCTGCTCGCCGTCGGCCTGCTCGGCTGCCTCGCCTGGGTTGCGGTCGAGGTCCGCAGCGAAGAGCCGCTGATCGACATGACGATGATGCGGATCCGTGGCGTCTGGACGACCAACCTCGTTGCCTTCCTGCTCGGCGCCGGGATGTACGCCTCCTTCTTGATCTACCCGCAGTTCGCTCAGCTGCCCAAGAGCACCGGTTTCGGCTTTGGCGCCTCGGTCGTCACGGCAGGTCTGTACCTGTTGCCGGCCGCGCTACTGATGAGCGTCCTGGGGACCTTCGCCGGCCGGGTCGCGCGCCGGTTCGGCTCCAAGCTCGCGGTGATCGTCGGCAGCGCTGTCACCGCGGTCGCGTTCATCTGGCTCGCGGTGGCCCACGCACACCCCTACGACATGCTGATCAGTGCGGCGCTGCTCGGGATCGGGATCGGGCTGGCGTTCTCCGCGCTGGGCAACCTGATCGTCCAGGCCGTGTCCCAGGAGCAGACCGGCGTGGCGACCGGCATGAACACGGTCATGCGCACGCTCGGCGGCGCCCTCGGCGGCCAGATCGTGGCCACTTTCCTCGCCAACAACGTCTCGCACGGTCTTCCGACGGTGACCGGCTTCACCGCCTCCTTCACGCTCGAAGCGGCCTTCCTGGTCGTCGCCGTGGTCGCCGGGACGCTGGTTCCCGGTGCCCGGCGCGAGCGGTCGGCACTGGTGCTCGACTCTGAGCTCGCGCAGGTGCGGGAAGCCGGTTAGCCCTGCGACGACGGGCCGCCACCGCGCCTCGCCAGAGCGCGCCGGAGGGCTCGCGCGGCTCGGCCAACGGCGATCACGAGGATCCGCGCGGGGACAAGTACAAGTGGATCGCGCTGTCCAACTGCACGCTCGGGGTGCTGCTGGCCACGCTGGACGCCTCGATCACGCTGATCGCGATGCCCGACATCTTCCGGGGCATCCACCTCGACCCGCTGGTGCCTGGCAACAGCTTCTACCTGCTGTGGATGATCCTCGGCTTTCTCGTCGTGTCCAGCGTGCTGATCGTCAGCCTGGGACGGCTCGGCGACATGTACGGACGCGTGCGGATCTACAACCTGGGCTTCGTGATCTACACGGTCGCGTCGCTGCTGCTGACCGTCGACTGGCTGACCGGACGTCCGGGGGCGACCTTCCTGATCGTTTTCAGGGTCGTGCAGGGGATCGGCGCGGCCTGCCTGCTGGCCAACTCGGCGGCGATCCTGACCGACGCTTTCCCGGCCAACCAGCGCGGCATGGCGCTGGGGATCAACAACATCGTCGGCGTCAGCGGCATGTTCGTCGGGCTCGTGCTCGGCGGCCTGCTGGCGCCGATCAACTGGCGGATGGTGTTCCTGATCTCGGTCCCGGTCGGCCTGTTCGGGACCGTGTGGGCGTATCTGAAGCTGGAGGAGCGCTCTCAGCCGCGGCGGGCGCCGGTCGACTGGGCGGGCAACGTCAGCTTCGCGCTCGGGCTGGTCCTGATCATGGTCTCGGTCACCTACGGGATCCGGCCCTACGGCCATTCGCCGACCGGCTGGGGCAGCCCGCGGGTGATCGCGCTGCTCGTCTGCGGGGTGGCCTCGCTGATCGCCTTTGCCTTGATCGAGCGGCGGGTGGCCAATCCGATGTTCAGGTTGCCGCTGTTCCGGATCCGGGCGTTCACGTTCGGGACCCTGTCGACCTTCCTGTCGGCGGTCGCGCGCGGGGGCCTGATGTTCATGCTGATCATCTGGCTGCAGGGCATCTGGCTTCCCCAGCACGGCTATGACTTCACCCAGACGCCCCTGTGGGCGGGCATCTACATGCTGCCCCTGACGCTGGGGATGCTGCTGGCCGGCCCGACCTCGGGCTATCTCTCCGATCGCTTCGGCGCGCGGCCGTTCGCCACCGGCGGGATGCTCGGCGCCGCGCTGAGCTTCGTGTTCCTGATCCTGCTGCCGACCGACTTTCCCTATCCGCTGTTTGCGGCGGTGCTGTTCATGAACGGGGTTTCGATGGGGATGTTCGCGTCGCCCAACCGCGCGGCCGTGATGAACAGCCTGCCGCCGGCCGACCGCGGGGCGGGCGGAGGCATGAACCAGACGTTTCAGAACTCGGCCCAGGTCCTCTCGGTCGGAATCTTCTTCACCTTGATGATCTTGGGCCTGGCGGCGCACCTGCCCCACGCGATGGCGAGCGGATTGGAGGCCCACGGCGTCCCGGCGCGCGATGCGGTGCACGCCGCCAACCTGCCGCCGGTGTCGATCCTGTTCGCCGCGTTCCTGGGCTACAACCCGATCCAGCACCTGGTCGGCAGCAAGGTGCTCAGCCATTTGTCTCCGCACAGCCACGCGCTGCTGACCGGCCGGTCGTTCTTCCCGCACCTGATCTCGGCGCCGTTTCGCAGCGGCCTGCACGAGGCGTTCGCCTTCGCGATCGTGGCCTGCCTGATCGCCGCGCTGGCGTCGGTATCCCGCGGTCGCCACCAGGCCGCCGCGGGGCCGTCCGAGCCGACGGAGGCGGGCGGCCGCTCGGCATCGCGTCGGGGCGAGCGGACCGCCGGGTCGCTTTCGGCGGGCTAGGGCTCGCGAGGGCCCTAAACGATCACGGCGGATTTGGCAGAGCCAAATCCGCTGGGGGCATTTGGCAGGGCCAAATGCCCCGGCGGGCATTCCCCCCCACCCGAGGTGCAGATAGGATTCCGGCCGGTCAAGCGGCGGTCAGAGGAGGAGCAGATGACATCTACGGGGAGCGACCTCGAGCACGTGCTTGTCACTGACCGCGAGCTATGGCTCGACGGGCCGCCGCACGAGCTGATGGCGCGGCTGCGCTCGGAATGCCCGATGCACTGGACCTCCCGTGTGAGCGAATACCCGGGCGAGCAGGGCTTCTGGTCGGTGACTCGGCCCCAGGACATCCACACCGTCAGTCGCGATTGGCGTACCTACTCCTCTGAGCTGGGGGGCGTGACCGCGGTCACCGACGTGTTCCCGCTCGAGCTGATGCGGGCGATGTTCATCGGGATGGATCCGCCCAAGCACGACCGCCTGAAGATGCTCTTTCAGGCCGGCTTCACCCCGCGGCGGATCGCCGCCCACGAGCCGGCGATCCGGCGGATCGTGGCCGACGTGCTCGACCGCGCCGCCGCCGGCGATCGCTGCGACCTGGTCACCGATGTCGCCCAGCCGGCGGTCTCCCGGGTGATCGGCAGCTTCATGGGGATCCCGCCGGAGGATGATGCGGTGTGGGCGAACCTGATGAACTCGGCGCTGGGGGCCGGGGATCCGGATCTCAATCCGCATGGGATCGCCAGCATTGTGGCCAACGAGATCCCGGAGATCTTCGCCCGCTGCGGGGCGATGATCGCCCAGCGCCGTGAGCATCCCACCGACGATCTGACCAGCGTGCTGGTCCACGCCGAGGTCGACGGCCAGCGGCTGGAGGAGCACGAGATCGTGATGGGCTTCTTCCTGCTGGTGGCGGCGGGCAACGACAGCACCAAGGCGACCTACTGCAGCGGCATGCGGGCGCTGATCGAGGATCCCGACCAGCGCGAGCTGCTGCTGGCGGACCCCAGTCTGATCCCCAGCGCGGTCGAGGAGTCGCTGCGGATGTTCCCTGCCTTTGCGCACTTCCGCCGGACCGCCACCCGGGACACCGAGCTGGCGGGTCAGCCGATCCAGCAGGGCGAGAAGGTGGTCATGTGGTACGTCTCCTCCAACCGCGACGAGGAGCGTTACGAGGATCCCGACCGCTTCGACGTGATCCGCAATCCCGAGCACCAGGCGTTCGGCGCCGGCGGGCGACACTTCTGCCTCGGTGCTGCGCTGGCGCGGCTGGAACTGCGGATCCTGTTCGAGGAGACGCTGGCGCGCTTCCCGGCGATCGAGCTCGACGGCGCGCCGGTGATGGCCGAGTCGGCGTTCATCAACCAGCTGAAGACGCTGCCGGTGCGCCTGGGCCCGACAAACAACAATTAATCAAAAATGTTGTTTGTGTCCGGCTCTCGAAAGCCGGGCCCGGACGCCAGCCGGATCTGCACTAGCCGGCGAGGCCGCCGAGCACGGCGAACGGATTGCTGCCCTGCTCGTCGAGCACGGCACGCCCGGTGGCCTCCACCGTCACGGTGGCGCCACTGGGCAGCTCGGAGCCTAGGCGCTGGGCGAGCGCGTTGGCGCTGTCCTGATCGAGTGCGCCGAGCAGCAGGTAGCGCCAGCGGTGGACGCTCTCGAGGCCCTCGTCGCCGAGCCGCTGGGACAGCTCGACGGTCTCCGCGTGCGATTGGCACTGGACCCGCACCTCGAACTCGGGGTAGCCCTGGGCCAGGGACTCGGCCCGCTCGCGCGCCATCAGCTGATCCCGTTCTGCGGCCTGCTCGGCGTCGCTGCGCGCCTCGGGCTTGTCGGGATCCTCCCACTCCTCGGCCGTCGGGTGCCAGTGGCGCAGCTGCGTCTCCAGCTCCCAGCCGGCGTCCACGGCGAGCCGGCGGATCACCGTCTCCGTGCGCTCGGCCTGCTCCCGCGAGGCGGCGTAGCAGAACACGACTGGTCCGTCGGACGAAACGACGACGCGATCCTGGTAGGCGCGCTCCAGATCGTGCTCGAGCTCGGGCGTCTGCAGCTGCTCGGTCAGCGCCCGCGCCTGGCCGGGATTGTGCAGGTCCGCCTCGAGGCGCCAGTCGTCGTTCATCGCGTTGCCAGGGTAATCGACGCCGGGCGTCGGTGCAGCGGCCGGCGGTCCTGATGCACTAGAGCACACCTGTGAGCACCAGCGTGCCGATCACGATCAGCACCACCGCGGTGAAGCCGTTGCCCCAGCGGTCCAGCCAGCGGCCGTGGAGCTGGTAGCCGCCGAAGGTGGCGAACAGCGTCAGCCCGACGATCGTGGCGACCGTGACCGCGGCGAAGGCGATCAGTGAGCCCAGCGCGGCTCCGACGCCGGCGGTGGCGGCGGCCAGGAAAACCGGGAGGATCGTCAGGTCAGGAGACGCTGCGGCGCCAAACGGGACCATCACGGCCAGCAGCGATCGGCCCCGGGCTGGGCCGTGCTCGTGCTCGTTCTCGTGGTCGTGGTCGTGCCCGGGGGGAAGTTCGTGTCCGTGCTCGTGTCCGTGCTCGTGCGAGTGACCGCGTCCGGTCAGCTCGGCAATCAAGAAGCCGACGCCCGTGGCGATCAACAGCGAGCCGACGATCGTGTTCTGGGCCTGCTCGACGCTGGAGCGGAACTGCAGCCCGATCACGATCACCAGCGCGCCCAGTATCAGTGAGACCAGCACGTGGGCCACGCCCGCCAGACCGGAGAGCCGCGCGACCCTGGCGATCGGATACCGGCGCGTGCGGCCCAGAACGGCCAGTGGGACCCAGTGGTCGGGCAGGACGGCGTGACCGAAGCCGACTCCGGCCGCAGCGGCGATCAGTGCCGGCGTGGCGCTCACGCGGGCAAGGTTATTGCGCTGCCAGGTCTTAGCGCGCGGCGCGCCGAAGCGACGTCGCCAGCAGCGCGACGATCGCCACCGGCATCACCCACCAGGCGGCGCCGCCGGCGGCGGCCACCAGCGCAGTGATCCCGATCGCCGCCACCACGCCGATCGCGGTGACCCAGTCGTCGCCGACCACGAACTCCCAGATCCCGCCGGCAAGCCTGACGATCGCGTTCATGACAGCTCGCCGGCGAGGCTGGCTTGACTGGCACCGTCGCGCAGCCAGAGCACCAGCGCCAGCGAGAGCAGCGCGATGCCGGGGATGATCGCCAGCAGGGCCGCGTCGCCTCCTGGCCACGAGGTGCCCGCGCCCTCCGCGCTCCAGAACGCGCCAAACGAGGTCAGCATCGTGCCGACCACGAACTTCATCACGTTCTCCGGCACCCGCGCCAGCGGCGCCCGCGCCGCCGCTCCGGCCGCCACCACCACCGCCACGGCGGCGCCGGCGGCGATCGCGGCGAGGCCGACGCGGTGCTGGTTGGCGCCAAACGTCAGCACGATGAACGCGACCTCAAGCCCCTCCAGCAGCACGCCCTTGAACGAGATCGCAAACGCGTAGCCGTCGAACGCCGATGCCGGAGCGCCCGCGGCCCGCGCGGCGGCCGATTCAGCCGCGAAGGTCTCGGCCTCGTCGTGCAGGGCCTTGAGCCCGGCCGCCCGCAGCACCGCCTTGCGCAACCACTGAAGCCCGAACACGAGCAGCAGGCCGCCGACGACGACGCGCAGGACGCCGATCGGCAGCGAGGTCAGGGCGGGGCCGAGGGCCGCGACCACGACCGCCAGCGCCAGCACCGCCGCACCCACTCCGTACAGCGCCGAGCTCCAGCTGCGGGTCACGCCCATCGCCAGCACGATCGTCAGCGCCTCCACGGCCTCGACCGCGCACGCCAGGAACACCGAGAGGGCCAATCCAAGCTCGGTGGCGGACATGCCCGTCAGTATCGCTCAGCTGCGCGCTGAGGACGGTCCGGACCTCAGCCGGCGCTCGTCGGCTCCGGGACGGCCACGGCGCCGCGATCCAGCGCGCTCGCCGGCTCACGCGGCTCGCGCGCCGCGCTGCCCTCCACGCGCAGGTGCGGCAGGACCCGGGCCAGCCGGGCCGGCAGCCACCAGTTGGACTCGCCGAGCATCAGCATCAGCGCGGGGACGAGCGCCGAGCGGACGATCACGGCGTCAAGCAGGACCGCGCTGGCGAGGCCGACGCCGAACAGCTCGATGATCCGCTGGCCGCCGAGGATGAACGCGCCGAACACCAGCACCATGATCGCGGCCGCAGCGGTGATCGTGCGGCCGGTGGCGGCGAGCCCGTGCGTGACCGCCTCGCGGTTGTCGCGCCGGCGGTGCCACTCCTCGTAGATCCGCGTCACCAGGAACACCTCGTAGTCCATCGACAGGCCGAAAAGGATGGCGAACATCATCACCGGGACGAACGCCTCGATCGGGCCGGTCTTGTCGATCCCCAGCAGTGAGGCGCCGAAGCCGTTCTGGAAGATCGAGGTCACCACGCCGAACGCAGCGGCGGCCGAGAGCAGGTTCATCAGCGCCGCGATCAGCGGGATCACGAGGCTGCGGAACACCGCCGTCAGCAGCAGGAAGCTCAGCAGCACCACGATCCCGAAGAACAGCGGCAGCTTGCGTGACAGCACGCCGCTGAAGTCGTTGAAGATCGCCGTCTGGCCGCCGACCAGCACGCGCACGCCGCTGCCGCCGGAGGCGGCGGGGATCACGGTGTCGCGCACCCGGTTAAGCAGGTCGGTGGTCGAGGCATCCTGGGGCGAGCCCTTCGGGTAGATCTGCGCCAGCGCCACATCCGGCTGTCCCGCAACGTGACCGCGGAGCAGCGTGGGGCGGGTGGCGCTGACCACGCCCGGCGTCGAGGCGACCGCGTGGTCGATGCGGACGAAGGTGGCCTCCTGCGCCGGCGAGCGCACCTGGGCGACGAGCTGCAGCGGCCCGTTATAGCCGGGGCCAAAGCCCTTGGCCAGCAGGTCATACGCCTTGCGCGTGGTCGATCCGGAGGGGTCAGAGCCGGCGTCGGCGGACCCGAGCCGCATCGACAGGAAGGGGATTGCCAGCAGCACCATGACCAAGGCGGCCGCCAAGGCAAACCCGGCCGGGCGCTGGCGCAGCCAGCCGGCCCAGCGAGCCCAGGCGGGCGACTCGTCGCTGGTATTCAGCCGGCCGTCACGCAACGCCTTGCGCTCGCGCCGCCGGAGCACGCGGGTGCCGAAGAAGCCGAGCAGCGCCGGGAGCAGGGTCAGCGCCGCCACGACGGTGAACGCGACCGCGATCGAGGCGGCGATCGCGACGCCGTAGAGGAAGCTGACCCCCAGCGCGAACATCCCCAGCATCGCGATGCAGACGATGATGCCCGCGAACATCACCGCACGCCCGGACGTGTCGACCGACTCGACCACCGCCTGCTCGCCGGTCAGCCCCCGCAGCAGGCCCTGGCGGTAGCGGGTGAGGATGAACAGCGCGTAGTCGACGCCGACGCCCAGGCCGATCAGCAGCGACAGCTCGGAGCTGAACGAGGCCATCTGGATCGCGTGGGAGAGCAGCCCGATCACGGCGATCCCGGTGCCCAGCGCAAATCCCGCTGTGAGCAGCGGAAGGGCCATTGCCAGCAGCGACCCGAACACCAGGAACAGCACGACCCCGGCGGCCAGCGCGCCGAGGCCCAGCCCGCCGGCGCCGTTGCTGGCGGCCGCCTCGGCGACCTGGCCCTCGACCTCGGTCTCGACGCCGTGGCCGAAGCCCGCCTGCACGGTGCTGACGAAGCTCTTGGACGCCGCCGCCGAGAGCTTGTTGGACTGCACGTCGAAAGTCACGTTGGCAAACGCGATCTGGCCCGACTTGGAGATCTGCGCGGCCCCCCGCGGACCGTAAGGCGAGACGATCTCCGAGACGTGCCGCACGCGCGCCACGCGGGCGAGCATCGCCTGCACCTGCTTCCGCACCGCCGGATCGGTCACGCGGCCCTGCTTGGAGGCGATCACGATCTGATCGCTGTCGCCGGAGGCTTTGGGGGCGGCATGCTGGAGCAGCGTCACGGCATCGAAGCTCTGCGTGCCCGAGAGGTTGAAGTTGTCGCTGTAGGCGCTGCCGGCCAGGCCGTGGATCGCCGAAAATCCGACCAACGCGGCGACCCAGGCGGCGAGTACGACGCGCCGATGGACGAAGCACCAGCTGGCCAGCTTTCTCATACGTGATTCCCGGTCTGGTGGATTGAACGAACGGGCAGCAGCATCTGCACCCCGGCTATTGAAGCGCCCTTGCCTGACAGTCGTGTGACAATCCGGCCGCGGCTATGCGCCCAGGAGCGCCACCCCAAAGTTAGCGCGCAGCCCCTCCCAGCCCGCCTCGCTGAGCGCCACCGCCCGGCTCAACGAGGGGTTCGACGCGACCCGACTGTCGAGGGCGGGGGTGCCCGTAAGGCATCATGGGTTTCTACATGAGCTCAGGTGGAAGAGGATTCGGAGCGGCGCATGGAGGGTCCGCTCCGGGAGCGATGCGGTCGCTGCGCGGCTCCGATCGCAAGCCGCCGCCGCTGATGGACCCCAGCCGCGAGCGCGACCGGCGCCGCATCTTGAGGCTGTTCTCGCCCTACCGCTGGCGGTTGACGTCGGTGCTGGCGCTGATCGTGTTCTCCTCCGGTCTCAGCATGGTCTCGCCGTTCCTGCTGCGGGCGGTGCTCGACAAGGGGATCTTCAAGCACGAGGGGACGCTGCTGTCAGAGCTCGTCGCGGGGATGATCGCGATCGCGATCGCCACCGCGGCGTTCAACGTCTGGCAGACCTACATCTCCAACGCGATCGGCCAGCGGGTCATGCACGACCTGCGGGCGGCGGTCTATCGGCACCTGCAGCGCATGTCGCTGGCCTTCTTCACACGCACGCGCACGGGAGAGGTCCAGTCGCGGATCGCCAACGACATCGGCGGCCTGGACAGCGTCGTCACCACCACCGCCACGACGATCGCGCAGAACGCGACGACCGTGATCGCGTCCCTGGTGGCGATGTGCCTGCTCGACTGGCGACTGGCGGCGCTGTCGCTCGTGTTCGTGCCGCTGTTCGTGTGGCTGACCCGCCGGGTGGGCAGGGTGCGGCGCAAGATCACGATGGAGCAGCAGCGGCGCCTGGCTGACATGTCGGCGCTGGTGGCCGAGTCGCTGTCGGTGTCAGGGATCATGCTCGGCAAGACGATGGGCCGCTCCGCTGACCTGGCGCACCGTTTCACCGGGTCCTCGAAGGGGATCGCCGACCTCGAGGTGCGCTCGCGGATGGCCGGACGCTGGGTCATGTCGACGATCCAGATGACGTTCGCGATTCAGCCCGCGATCGTCTACTGGCTGGCCGGTCAGAGCTTCCTCGGGCACTCGATCTCGATCGGGACCGTGGTCGCGTTCACGACGCTGCAGACCCGACTGCTGTTCCCGATCCAGTCGCTGCTCGGTGTGGGCGCCGACATCGAGGCGTCGATGGCGCTGTTTGATCGCATCTTTGAGTACCTCGACCTCCCGGTCGACATCGTTGAGGCCAGCGATCCGGTCCAGCTGCGCCCCGAGGAGGTGCTGGGCGAGGTCAGGTTCGAGCACGTGTCGTTCCGCTACGAAGGCGCTGTGAAATCCGCTGGCGCGGATTCCGTTGAGAGATCGGCTGGCGCCGATCTCTCGGGGGGGCCACCGAGATCGGCTTCAGCCGATCTCGCCAGGGAATCTGCTTTAGCAGATTCCCCATGGACGCTGCGCGACATCGACCTGGTCATCCCCGCCGGTACCCGGACCGCAATCGTCGGCGAGACCGGCGCGGGCAAGACGACGGTCGGCTACCTGGTCGCACGGCTGTATGAGCCCCAGCAGGGCCGGGTGACGATCGACGGCGTCGACGTGCGCAACGCGTCGCTGGCTTCGCTGGCGGCGACAGTCGGCGTCGTCTCCCAGGAGACGTATCTGTTCCATGCCAGCGTGCGTGAGAACCTGCGCTTCGCACGGCCCGATGCCACCGACTCGGAGATCGACGACGCGGCGCGCACCGCCCGCATACACGACCTGATCGCCTCGCTGCCCGACGGCTACGACACGGTGGTCGGCGAGCGCGGGTATCGGTTCTCCGGTGGGGAGAAGCAGCGGATGGCCATCGCCCGCACCGTGCTGCGCAACCCCCCGGTGCTGGTGCTCGACGAGGCCACCAGCTCGCTGGACACCCAGACCGAGTACGCGCTGCAGCTGGAGCTGGAGAAGCTATCGCAGGGCCGCACCACGATCACCATCGCCCACCGTCTCTCGACCGTGCGCGAAGCCGACCAGATCGCCGTGCTCGACCGGGGACGGATCGTCGAGCGCGGCACGCACGAGGAGCTGCTGGAGCAGGGCGGGACGTACGCCGCGCTGGTGGCCCGCGACGTCACCGAAGAGGCCGTCGAGGGCTGACGCGCGGCGACCGCCCCGGTTTGCGCTCCGGGTCGCTCACGGCATGAACAGCAGCCCCTTGCTGGCCGACAGCCCCGTGATGAACGGCGTCAGCTCGCCGCTGGCGGGGTTGAGCGTGTCGACCTCGGTTCCGTCGCCGGTCTTGCCGAGCGTGTCAAGCGAGGCGAACGCCTCGCCGGTGGTGAACGGACCCTTGACCGCGTAGATCCGGTTGGTGCCGTTGTCGATGACGTACAACGTCTGGTTGTCGCTCTGCACCCAGCGCACGTCATCGACCCCCGCGGACTCGTCGACGCCCGTGGACGCGTTGGGATGTGTCAGCAGCAGCCGCGTCAGCGAAATGTGTCCGCTGCCCACGCCACCGGCGAATACCAGCTGCTGGTCGGCCTGGCCGGCGACCATCAGGTCGCCGGCGTACGGGCCGGCGTCGTTCGGCACCAGGGCGTTGGAGTCGGGATCGGTGATCGCCAGCTTGACCCGCGCGCCGCTGAAGCCATCGGTCGCGCTGGCGTTGTCGGCGAAGGTCGCAGACAGCTTGGCGATCCCCTTGCGCCCCAGGCTGACCCGGAACAGGGCCGTCGCCTTCTTTGTGCCCGGGTTGGACGCACTGACGAAGATCGCGCCACCCCGCACGACGACCGAATCCGTGCCGCCGCCGCTAAAGACGGCGCCTTTGTGGGAGGCGTCGGGCGCCGGCGAATAGGTGAAGTGGTGCACCTGCGCGGCCGGGCGGGCGCCCGGCCTGATCGTGTACAGGCTCGAGTTCCCGTCCTCATTGGCCGTCGCCACGACCGCATCGAGCGCGGGATCGCTGCCGATGCCGTCGACCTTGCCCTTCAGGCTCCACCGGCCGAGGATCCGGCCGCGGGAGCTGTACTCGAGCACGAGGCTGTCGACCGCGTGCGTCTTGGCCGCGGGCTCGCCCCTGGTGCCGACGCCGTTCTGCCAGCTGACGAACACGTGCCCGTCGAGCGAGGTTATGTCGTCCGGTCCGCTTGTGGCGTGATTGGGCGCGCCGGCGAATGTGCTCAGCCTGAATGCGGGCGGGGCCAGCGGTCGCGCGACGGCGGTGCCGCCCGCGCCGAGCACCGCGAACAGCGTGATCAGAAACGTTCTCTTGTTCATGGCGCGCACGCTAACCGCCGCGGGGTACCCCAGATGTGACCGACGTGTTAGCCGTCGCAATATTCGGCTCGCCGCGCTCAGGCACCAGACCGCGGGAGATGATCAGCCGCTGGATGTCCGACGCCCAGTCGCCGAGGGTCTGACCGCCGCCCAGCGCGCGAAGGCTCTCGACGACGACGTGCCCGTCGGTCCGCGCGGCCGGTGAACCGGTCACGCCGAGACCGCCAGCGTTCCCTCGAGGACCGCCTCCTCCAGCGTGCGCGGCCCCAGCACGTCGCCGGCGCGGACGGCGCCGGGATGGCCCTCCAGCTCGGCCCACAGCTCGTCGTCCGGAACCCGCCCCTGGGCCAGCACCAGCGTCTGGACCGCGGGCATCGGTAGCTGACGCCCGGAGAAGACGTGGCGCAGGGCCGGTCGCCCGGTCTCGATCGCCAGCTCGGCGTGGTGGAGGATGGGGATGCCGAGCCGGTCCAGGCGCGCGAGGTATTGGTTGCGCTGGTACTGATGCAGGGTCTCGCCCGGGACCGGCGCGGCGCAGGCCAGGGTCACCCCCACGCCCGCTCCGGCGAGGCGTTCGGCGGCGTCCAGGCCGTCCCAGCCGCCGCCCCAGTCGGCCACCAGCACCGGCCCCTTGACCGAGCCCGGGTCGACGATCGTCTCCCAGGCCTGGCCGATCGCCGGCCCGGGCGCATCGGACAGCGGTGGGTCATACGGTCGCGCGCCGGTCGCGAGCACGACCAGATCGAAGTCGGCCGCCAGCCCGGCGGTGGCCGGCGTCGCCAGCTCGACGCTGATGCCTGCCGATCGCAGGCGCGCGCCGGTGGAGCGCCGGTAGCGATCCCACAGCTCGTGGTGGGCGGGGGCCAGGCCGGCGATCCGCAGCTGGCCGCCGATCTCGGCTTCCCGCTCGAGCACCGTGACCGTGTCCCCGGCCTGGGCGGCCTGCAGCGCGGCTGCGGCGCCCGCCGGGCCGGCGCCGATCACCAGCACGTGCCGCCCGCGGCGCCGCGCGGCGGTGCCCGGCGAGGGCAGCGAGCGTTCCCGGCCGGTGCGCGGGTTGACCGCGCAGCCGATCGGCAGGCCGGCGTGGTAGTGGCCGATGCAGGACTGGTTGCAGCCGACACACTCGATCACCTCCTGTCCCCGTCCCGCCGTCGTCTTGGCGATCAGCTCGGGGTCGGCGATCAGCGCCCTCGTCATCCCGACCAGGTCGGCGGTCCCGCAGGCGATCAGTGCCTCGGCGTCGACCAGGTCGACCACCCGGGTGGTGGCGATCAGGGTGGCGCCCGGGACGGCAGCGCGTATCGCCGCGGCCGGTTCGGCGATCGCGTTGGCACGAGCCGGTGGCGGCGGCGCGATCCACGTCGACGCCGACGGGTAGGCGGAATGGCCGAGGACGAGCGAGATGAAGTCGACCAGCCCTGAATCCTGTAGCGCGGCGGCGATCTCCTCGCCCGCCTGCAGGTCAAGCCCGCCGGGGGTCAGTTCGTCGGCCGACAGCCGGACACCGACGGCCAGGCTAGAACCAGCGGCGTCACGGACCGCGGCCAGCACTTCCAGGGTGAAGCGCAGCCGCGCAGGCAGCGCGCCGTCATAGCAATCTCCGCGCCGGTTGCTGTTCGGCGAGAGGAACTGGGCGGGCAGATAGCCGTGCGACACCGAGACCTCGATCCCGTCCACTCCACCCTGGATGGCGTGACGGGCGCAGGTGGCGTACCCATCGATCAGCTCACGGATCTCACGCAGCGTGAGCGCCCGCGGTTCGCTCTTGAAGCGCAGGCTGGGCACCGCCGACGGGGCGCCGGTCGCCGCCCGCGGCGCGCTGGAGATCTGCTCGCGCCCGCCGTGGTTCAGCTGGACGAACAGCCGCGTCCCGTGGGCTCGCAGCGACTCGCCCAGGCGCTGGTAGACGGGCACGATCTCGGGCAGGAACCCGCCGATCGTGTGTGCGGTCAGCAGGCCGCTGGCGTCGACCGCCGTCGCCTCCAGGAAGATCGCGCCGACCCCGCCGCGGGCGCGGGCCTCGTGGTAGGCGACCAGGTCGTCAGTGGGGAGGTGGTCGTGGACCAGGCCGGTCTGGTGCGCGGTGGAGACGACGCGGTTTGGAAGCCGCACCGGCCCGACGTCGATCGGCGAGAGTAGGCTCGGAAGCGGGCCTTCCCAGCTCATCGGTTCATCGCCTGACGACCGGGGCGCACTCGACCTCGGTCGGCTCGCGCGCCCGCTCAGACGCGGTCCGCTCTGACCCGCTCCGCTCTGCCACGGTCTGTTGTGTCACGGTCGGCTTGGGCTTCGTCACGGTCGGCTGGACCACCGATCGTGCCGCAGCCGGGGTCGTGCTGGTGACAGTCAGCCGCGCCCTGAGCACCGGTCCGAGCGTCACCAGCATGATCGCCGTCAGGAGCAGCAGCGGCACGGCGTCGCTGGTCGCCTGCGAGATGTTGGCCGCGGCCGGGGCGCCGATCGTCTCACCCAAGGCCCAGGCGAGGTTCAGCAGCATTGTCGCCAGGACCAGCGAGATCCCGGAGCGCTCCGCCGATTCGGTGATGATCGACATCGCCGGGATCGTGTAGGCGGTCAGCGGGCCGCCGAGCGTGATCACGCTCAGGACGGCGAGCGCGAGCGTCGACTGCGCCAGTGGCAGCGTGGCCAGTAGCGCGGCGGTTATCACCAGGCCGACCAACAGCGGCAGCCCCGCCCCGCGGCGGTCCACGAGTCGCCCGATCGGTGCCGCCAGGATCGTGCTGAGCAGGGAGGCGACCAGGAACGTGGCGCCGATCGCAATGCCGGAGGCGCCGAACCGGGCCAGACGCAGGGGGAGGAGCGTGCCGGTGGCCCCGAGGGTGCAGGCTTCGAGCAGGATCAGCCAGAACCCGAGCATGATGCGCGGGTTCCGGCTCAGCGAGCGGAACGGGGTCCGCGTCCCGGGCTCGGGCTTCGGCGGCTCGGGGTGCTGCAGCGTCCAGGCGGCCAGCGCCAGCGAGACGACCCCGACCATCAAGAACACGATCTGGGTGCCGAGCGCCACCGCCAGCGTTCCCAGCACCGGACCGAGCAGGGTGCCGAAGATGGCGGCGCCGATCACCGAGCCGAGCACCTCGCCGCGCCGCTCCCGCGGAGCAATCGCGATCACCCAGGTCAGGCCGCCGCCCCAGATGCAACCGCAGGCGGCGCCCTGGACGAAGCGCAGCAGGTCAAGCGTGGCGATGTCCGTGCCGAAGCCGAAGCCGGCGATCGACACGGCGAACACCAGCAGACCGACGAGCGTGGTGCGGCGCACGCCCGCCCGGGTGGCGATCCAGCCGGCGACGAGCGCGCCCGGCAACATCCCGGCCGGGTAGGCGGCCGCGAGCATGCCGACGGCGGGCTTGGAGGCGCCGAACGCGTGGGCGTAGTGGGGGAGCACCGGCGTCACCGCCGAGTACAGCGAGGCCTCGAACAGCAGCAGGGTGCGGATCAGCACGACGGTCCCGTGCTCGGGCGAGTGGTCGCGTCCCCACCGCGCCGACCGGCGTAGACGGAGCGCGCTCACGGCGCCGCCAGCAGGGCGGCCGCGAGCCGTTGCAGGCGCGGACGCAGATCGCTGGTCTCGCCGGACGCCAGCTGTCCGATCAGCAGGCCGTCGGCGGCGCCGAGCAGCAGCTCGGCGTCCTGGCACGGATGGCTGGATCCGGCGCGCTCCAGCAGCTGGCCGAGTGTCAGCAGATAGACCTTGGTCCAGCGCCGGGCGACATCCCGGAGCGCCGGGCGCCGAGCGGCCTCCAGCAGCAGTGCGTAGGTGGCCATCAGCGATCCGCGGCTCGCCTGGTGGGGCCCGTCGAGCGGCTCGGTGATCAGATCCACGGCCGCGTCGACCGAGGGCTTGCCGCCGCCGCCGCTCAGCTGCGCGGCCTGCGCCAGCAGCCGGGCCGTGTCGCGCTCGGCCGCCAGCTCCAGCGCCGCCGTCAGCAGGTGCTCCTTGGAGTCAAACCAGTACGTCGTCGAGGCCAGCGGCAGCTCGGCGATCTCGGCCACCCGCCGGTGTGTTACGGCGTCGGCGCCCGTCTCGGCGACGATCCGCAGCACGGCCTCGAGCAGCGCCTCGCGCCGCGCGGCGCCACGCGGACGGGCGACGGGAGCGGATCGGATCTTCCCCGGCATCGGTACAAATGTACCAAAGACCGGTACGGATGTACCAAAGAGTAGGGCCTGCGCGGGCTCGTGGGGTCAGTGCTCCAGCAGTCGCGCGAGCTTGGCCGGCGTGTCCTCGTCAGCCAGCGGCGAGTACAGGATCAGCCGCTGCTCGGGGGAGTCGGTGGGGTGGAAGACCGCGTGCTCGAACCGCAGCGTGCCGACCTGGGGATGGCGGATCTCCTTGCGGCCCTCGCCGCTGCGCGCCACCTCGTGGCGCTTCCACGCCTGGCAGAATTCGGGGCTTGACCGGCGCAGCGTGCCGATCAGCTGCTCGAACTCCGGGTCGCCGATGTGGCGGGCGCTGTCGGCGCGGAACTTGGCGACCACGAGCCGCGCGCTGCGCTCCCAGTCGGGGAGCATCTCGCGCCGAGCGGCATCCATGAAGTGCACCCAGACGTGGTTGCGAGCCGCGCGCGGAAGCGCGGCGAAGTCGCCGAAGACCGCGCTGGCCGCCCGGTTCCAGGCCAGGTAGTCCCAGCGTCGCCCGATCACGTAGGCGGGGTTCGGCCCCAGGTTCTCGATCAGCCGCCTGACGGTCGCCGACACTCGCTCGGCGGACTTGCACGGCGGTGGCTCCTCGCCGCGTCCGAGCAGCACGAGATGGGTGCGCTCGGCCGGCGTCAGGCGCAGCGCGCGTGAGATCGCCTCCAGCACGTCCAGCGAGGCGCGCACGTCCCGTCCCTGTTCCAGCCACGTGTACCAGGTGGCGCCGACCCCGGCCAATTGCGCGACCTCCTCACGGCGCAGGCCGGGCGTACGGCGGCGGCCGCCGCCGGCGAGACCGACCTCCTCCGGTTTGAGGTGCGCGCGACGCTTGCGCAGAAAGTCGGCGAGCTCGGCGCGGCGGCGCTCGCCGTTGGCCCCGACGATCTGGGCGGTCGTGGGCGGTGGCGTCTCGAATTCGATGGGGGGAATTTCTACTACCAGGATAAATCCTTCTCTTGTACCTGGATAAGTATGATTGCAGACTACTCCCATGAACGCAATTGAAGCTCGGCTGGCTGAGCGGCTGAGCGGCGCCAACGGGCTGCTGCTCGTCGTCTGTCTGGCTCAGTTCATGGTCATTCTTGACGTCTCGATCGTCAACGTCGCGCTGCCCTCGATGCGCGCCGGCCTGCACTTCTCCACCACCGGCCTGCAGTGGGTCGTCAACGCCTACACGCTCACCTTCGCCGGGCTGCTGATGCTGGGCGGGCGCTCGGCCGACCTGCTCGGCCGCCGCCGGGTGCTGCTGGTCGGGACGGCGATGTTCGCGCTCAGCTCGCTGGCCTGTGCGCTGGCCGCCTCCCGCGGGCTGCTGATCGGAGCGCGGGCGGTTCAGGGCCTGTCCGGCGCGGTGATGTCGCCCGCGACCCTGTCGATCATCACCAGCACGCTTCCCCAGGGCCCGCAGCGAAACCGCGGCCTGGCCCTGTGGGGCGCAATGGGCGCCCTCGGCGCCTCGTCCGGCGCCCTGCTCGGGGGCGTCCTGACCCAATCACTGGGCTGGCCGGCGATCTTCGCAGTCAACCTGCCCCTCGGCGCGATCGTGATCGCCTGGGGGCTGCGGGTGATCCCGGTGATCGAACCGTCCCAGGGCCGGCGCCACTTCGACGTCACCGGCGCGGTGCTGGTGACGGCCGGGCTGAGCGCGGTCACGTTCGGGATCGTACGCTCGGACTCGCTCGCGTGGACGTCGCCTGGCGTGCTCGGCCCGTTGGGCGCTGGCCTCGCGCTGCTGGGCGCCTTCGTGCTCACCGAGGCGAAGTTCGCGCGCGCGCCGCTGGTGCCGCTCTCGATCTTCCGCGCCGGTCAGCTGCGGGCCGCCAACATCGTTGTGCTGCTGCTCTACGCGGCCAACTTCCCGAGCTGGTTCTTCATCACCCTGTACCTGCAGCAGGTGCTGCATTTCGACGCGATCGAGGCCGGCCTGGGCTTCTTGCCGATGACTCTGTCGATCTTCCTCGGCTCAACCCTGGCGCCGCGGGTAGTGGCTCGGTTCGGGGCCCGGCGGGTGATCACCGCGGGGATGCTGTCGGCCGCTTCCGGCGCGCTGCTGTTGACCGGTGTCGCGCCCGGCGACACCTACCTCGGCTCGGTGCTGGCCGGAGCGCTGCTGTCGGCGCTGGGCATGGGCTTCTCACTTGTGCCGGCGACGATCGTGGCGATGCGCGACGTGACCGGTTCGCAGAGCGGGCTCGGGTCCGGCGTGCTCAACACGTCACGCCTGATCGGCGGCGCGCTCGGGCTGGCCGTACTGAGCACGATCGCCGCCGCCCAGACGCGCGGCGACGCCGGGCTCGGGGCGGCGCGAGCGCTGAGCGACGGGTTTGACCTGGCCTTTGCCGTCGCGAGCGTGTTCTGCCTGATCGGCGCCGCCGTCGCCGTGACCGCGCTGCGGGCGCCGGACGCCGCCCCGGTGGCGATGACTGAGAGCGACGTGCGCGACGAGCGCGAGCCCGCCCGCGCGCTGGCGGCCTAACCTAAGCCGGTCAGTCCGTGGGGCCGCGCTGTCCGGCGTCCGGCGGCCCGGGGGCGACCCTGTCTGGGCGACCGCGGTGTCGAGGAGCCTGCGGACCGAACCCCCGGATCAAGGCGACCAGCCGGTTGTTTCTCGATCAATGGGTTCGCGTGTCTGGGTTGCATAGCTGAATGATCCAACGCCACACTGGGGGTATGCGACCCACGACTCCTGACCAGTCTCCGATCGTCATTCGCACGGCGCTGTCGGCGGGTGACGTGGACGCGATCGTCGCCCTGCACGACCGCGTATACGGCGCGGAGTACGGCCTGGGCCGGCGCTTTGCCGCGTCGGTCTCCTGGTCGATCGAGGCCGCGGTGGCGAGCGGGTGGCCCGACACCGGCGGCGCCGTGTGGCTGATCGATCGAGGCTCGGAGCTGGGGGGATCGCTGGCGCTGACCGATGAGGGCGACGGCCTTGGGCGGGTGCGCTGGTTCGTGCTCGACCCTGAGTTGCGGGGCCAGGGCCTCGGCCGCCGGCTCGTCGACCGGCTGCTGAGCGAGGCCCGCGCGGCGCAGTTGGCCAAGCTCGAGCTGGACACCTTCAGCGCCCTGACCGCCGCCGCGCAGATCTACCGCCAGGCCGGCTTTACGCTGCGCTGGCAGCGTGAGACCGATCAGTGGGGGCCACGAATCCAGATGCAGGGCTACGGGCTGACGCTCGGCTGACCGAGCTGGGCCGCGGGTATCCGATCCTGGCACCATGGGGCCCGTGCCCCGTGGCTCTGACTCCACCGGCGCGCGGGCCCGGAGCGCCGGGATCGTGCTCCACCGCCGGGTCAACGACCTGACCGAGGTCCTGCTCGTGCATCCCGGCGGTCCGTTCTGGGCGCGGCGCGATCTCGGCGTGTGGTCGATTCCCAAGGGCGAGTACGACGCCGAAGAGGATCCGCTGGCGGCGGCGCTGCGGGAGTTTGAGGAGGAGCTGGGGTCATCGGCGCCGGACGGCCACCGGGATGATCTGGGCGAGATCCGTCAGCGCGCGGGCAAGGTCGTGCGGGCCTGGGCCGTGGCCGGCGATCTCGACGTCGGCCGGGTTCAGAGCAACACGTTCGAGCTCGAGTGGCCGCCCCGCTCGGGGAGGACCGCGAGCTTTCCCGAGGTCGACCGGGCCGAGTGGTTCGAGCTCGATCTCGCCCGCGAGAAGATCATCGCCGCCCAGGCCGCGCTGCTGGATCGTCTCGCCGAGCGGCTTGAGCGCTGATGACCGGCTCGACCGCGATCAGTCCCACCGCGCATTACACCGGCTACGTGTGGGCGCGCAACGGGCTCTCGCACCCGGAGCTGAGCACGATCGAGGGACGGGTGCTGTTTGAGTCCCTGCATCCGATGATGACGGTCAGTGCGGCGCTTGGCGGGCCCTCGCTGGAGACCTATCTGCTCACGCGCCACCGGGCGATCGACGCCCTGTTGACGAGCGCGATCGAGGATCACGGCGTCACGCAGGTGATCGAGCTGGCGGCGGGACTGTCCCCGCGCGGGTGGCGCTTCGCCGAGCGCTACGGCGATCGGATCGAGTACGTCGAGGCCGACCTGGCCGAGATGGCGGCGCGCAAACGGCGGGCGCTGGAGCGGATCGGCAGTTTGAGCGACCGGCACCGCGTGCTGGAGGTGGACGCGCTGCGCGCCGACGGACTCACCAGCCTGGCAGCACTGGCGGCGGGCCTGGATGCCGGGCGCGGGCTGGCGATCATCACCGAGGGCCTGCTCGGCTACCTGCCGACAGACGCGATCGAGGACCTGTGGCGGCGGATCGCGAAGGCGCTGTCGGGCTTCGCCCACGGGCGCTACATCTCCGACCTGCATCTCGGCAGCGTGCAGACGCCGATCGTCAGGGGGTTTGCGCTGCTGCTCTCGGCATTCGTGCGCGGCCGCGTGCACCTGCACTTCTCCGGCACCGAGCCGGCGCGCCGTGCGCTGCTGCGCGCGGGGTTCTCGTCGGCCACCGTTCAACCGGCCGTCAGCGTGACCGGCGAGGACCGTGGCCGCGGAGCTCAGCTGGTGCATATACTTGAGGCATCAACCGTGTGATCTCAGCGACTCTGTTCAGCGATCCGGCGTGCCCGTGGGCGTATTCGGAGAGCCCGGCGCTGCGCGTGATCGAATGGCGCTACGGCGATCAACTGCAGTGGCGGCTGGTGGTCATCGGCCTGACCGAAAGCTCTGAGCAGTACGCCCAGCGGGGCTACACGCCGCTGCGGGGCGCGCTGGGGCAGCTCGCGTTCCGCCGCTACGGGATGCCGTTCTCGCCCGCCCCCAAGCCGCGGTTGAGCGCGACCGCTCGCGCGTGCCGGGCGGTCGTGGCCGCTCGGCTGGAGCATCCGGGCAGTGAGTTCGTTGTGTTCCGGGCGCTGCAGCTGGCCAACTTCACCAGCCTGCTGGTGCTGGAGGACGACGAGCAGCTGCGTGACGTGCTGGCCACCGTGCCCGGGGTCGACGCCGCGCGGGTGATCGCGCGGCTCGATGATCCCGAGGTGACCGAGGGATACCAACGCGACAAGGACGAGACCCGGACCGCCGCGGGCTCGGCGGCCGAGCTGCAGGGCAAGACTGCGACCAGCGACGGGCCGGTGCGCTTCACCGCGCCATCCCTGGTGATCGAAGCCGACGGCCGGCGGCTGGTGGCCGGCGGCATGCAGCCGGTCGAGGCCTACGATGTGCTGATCGCCAACCTGGATCCGGGCCTTGATCGCCGGCCGCCGCCAGAGACCCCGGCGCCGCTGCTGGCTTACTTCCCAGGCGGGCTGACCACCCAGGAGGTGGCTGCGCTGATGACCCACGGCAACGACCGGCCCGACCGGCGCGCGGCCGAGACCGCGCTGATCGAGCTGCTGGCCGGTGGCCAGCTGGCCCGCCGTCCGCTGGGCGACGACGCCCTGTGGATCGCGGCCTCGTTGTAGTTCCTGAGGGTCCGTCACACGCCGGAACAGGGCGAAGCGAGCCGACCAGCGTTTTTCGCCTCGAGCGCGCGGGTTGTACGCCCAGTGAGTCGGCGATTCTGAGCCTGCTCTTCCGGGCGGATGGTGATGACCGAACCGACGGCGGATTCGATACACCACAAACGGTCACAGGCGCTGATCGCGTTGACAACACGAATTCGGCGCTTCGATGCGACCGTAGGTCTCCATCCAAAAGAAGGAGGCAGGCTTGCGTTTGCAAGGACTCACCCGGATTGCCGGTGCTTCGGCAGCCGCTGTTGTGCTCATACTCGGGATCGCATCCGGTCCCGCAGCGGCCGCGACTAGCGGCGGTTCAACCGTTGTTGATGCCAACGCGCCGTGCGTCGGGCTGGCCGACGCGCCGTCGCACTTCAGCCACGTGATCGTCCTGTTCATGGAAAACCATCCGTACAACGACATCATTGGCTCGCCGCACGCGCCCTACGTCAACGGGCTGGCGCACCGCTGCGGGCTGGCGACCAACTACCACAACATCACGCACCCTTCGGCTCCGGAGTACCTGGCCGTCACGTCGGGCGAGCTTGGCGGTGCCGGGGACTGTCCGCCTGTCTTCCTGGATCCGTCCTGGCCACCGACCTGCCCGGACACGAACAACAACATCTTTCATCAGACGATGGAGGCGGGGCAGACCTGGAAGGTCTACGAGGAGTCGATGGCGGTGAATTGCTTCGAGGGAGAGGACAGCTCGAACTACGACATCAACCACAATCCCGCGGCCTACTTCACAGACCTGGGCGGTCCCAGCGGCGCAGCGGATTCGCCGTGTAAGCGGTTTGACGTGCCCATGGGCACGCCTACGTCCGGCAACTTCGCCACGGACCTGGCGAACGGCACGCTGCCCAACTATTCGTTCATCGCGCCGGACCTGATCCACGACACGCACAACGGGACGGTGCGGCAGGGAGACGAGTACCTTTCCCAGCTGCTCCCCAGGATCCTCGATAGTCGCGAGTACAAGCGCGGCTCCACGGTCCTGTTCTTGGCCTGGGACGAGGGCGAGGGCGGCAGCTCGAATCTGTGCGCCGACAACACGACCGATGTCGGCTGCCACGTCGCGGCGCTTGTCGTGAGCCCGTACACGCGGCCCGGCACCGTGTCATCTGAACTGTTCAACCACTACTCGCTGTTCAAGACGAGCGAAGAACTGCTCGGCCTGCCGCTGATCGGAAACGCGACCGACCCGCAGATCAAGTCGATGGCGTCCGCTTTCAACCTCTAGGCGGGAGCGTTTCTGGATCGGGTGGCGTCGCCGGCGGGGGCGTCACCCGATCCCCGGGCGTGGCTGGGGGCGAATCGGTTCCTGCTCGGCTAGTCGGTGAGCTCGAGCTCGACCGGCAGTGAGTCCAGGCCGTAGATCCCTGAGGGCGTGCCGAACCTGGGCTCGCCGCACAGGGTGATCGAGCGGACCCGGCGGGCGAGCATCGCCAGCCCCTCCTGCAGCTCGGCGCGGGCCAGGTTGGCGCCGACGCAGTAGTGGATGCCCGCCCCGAAGGTGAGCAGCCGCCTCCCGTCGACCGGCCGGCCGATGTCGAACGCGTCAGGCTCGACGTCCTGGCGGTTGGCGTGCCAGGCCGAGACCAGCACGACCGACCCCGGCGGGAAGGTCACGCCGCGGTGCTCCACCTCGGCGACCGTGATCCGGGCGGTGAACGGCGTGATCGGCTCATAGCGAAGCGCCTCGTCCACGGCCGCCAGCGCGAGCCCGTCGGGATCGGAGCGCAGCCGCTGCCACTGGTCAGGATGGGAGGCCAGCAGCCTGACCGCGTGGGCCAGCTGGCTCTGACTGGTGTCGACGCCGCCGACCAGGACGTTGAGCACGAGGTTTCGCAGCTCGTCGTGGCTCAACCGGTCGCCCTCCTGTACGGCCATGATCAGATCGGTGATCAGGTCGGCGCCGCGATCACTGCGGCGCTGCGCGATCAGCTCGTCCGCGTAGACGTAGAACTCGGCGACGGCCCGTTCGATCTCGGCGCGCTCGGCGATCAGGCTGGTCGGGTCGAACTGGCGCTGGATCCAGGCCGACCAGTGGTGCAGGCGCGGGGCGTCCGCCAGGGGCGCTCCCATCACCTGCGCGATCACCAGCGACGGATACGGCTTGGCGAAAGTCTCGATGAAGTCGCAACGCCCGTCGGGCGGAACCTCCTCCAGCAACTGTCCGAGGAAGGTGCGCATCGCCGGCCGGTAGCGGTCGATCGCCCGGGGTGCCAGCGCGGGGTTGACGAGGTTTCGCAGCCGGCGGTGATCGCCGCCGTTGATGTTGATGATGTTCTTGACGATCTCCTCGTGCAGAGGGCCGTCGGCGATGCCGAACAGCTGCGCGATCGTCAGGCCGGGGAACACCGCGTCCTTGGTGCGCAGGAAGAACTCGCCCGCCCTCCGGTCGAGCACGATGAAGCCGAACGGCCCCGCGGCCAGCCAGCCGTCGTGGCCGTGGACTGCGGCCATCGCCGTCCGGTAGCGGTCCCCGCGCAGCTCCACGTCGGTGTGATCGAACGTCGGGAGCCCCAGCTCGCCCGCCAGCGGCAAGTTCTACCGACCGATCCACGGGTTGGCGGCCAGTTCCCGGGCGACGTGCTCAGTGAGGGTGAGGGCCTGCATCGCGGTCCTGTAATCGATGTTCTCAGGCGTGTCGCTCATCCGGTGATAGTTGGACAGTGCCTTGTAACGATCCATCGATGCCAGCGTCGCGGTCGGGTAGCCGGCGCGGCTGGGGATCACCGCGTCAGTGGAGTTGCGCGAGCGCATCCCGCGACGCAGGGGGACGCCGGCGCTGTGCGCGGCGCGGGCGATCAGATCGCGGAAGCTGCGGTCGTGGTAGTCCTCCATCACCACGGGCCCCTCGCCCTCGAGCATGATCAGCCTCGGCGAGCCCACGGTCTCCAGGTTCAGAAACCAGGTCCGGTCGCGGTCCAGCGCGGGGAAGTGACGGCGGGCAAACCCGTGGATGCCCCCCTGCAGCACCTCCTCGGCGCCGCAGGAGACCAGCAGGACCGAGAGCGAGTCCAGCGGGCGGCGCCTCAACCGCTCGGCCAGCGCGACCAGCACGGCCACCGCGCTGAGGTTGTCGTTCGCGCCCGGAACGATCGGGCTGCGGGCCACGTCGGCGAACACTGCGGTAGCGAGCAGGGAGCCGGCCGCGCCGGTGGCGATCACGCCGCGCCGGCCCCGGGCGGCGCCCAGCGCGATCAGCGCGGGCGCTCCGAGCACCCCCCACCACAGTGGCAGCGAGGTGTCGATCCGCTCCAGGATGCCCGGGAACCGCTCGCCCAGCCAGGCCTGGACGCGGTCGTCGAAGATCGCCCCGGTCGGGGCGGCGTCGTGATGGGCGAGCAGCACCAGCGTTCGCGACGCGGACTGATCGCCGCAGCGAGCGATCACGTTCCAAGTCGTGCGCCGGCGCGTCGTGGCGCGTCTGAACAGCCGTGGTCCGTTGGAGATGTCGTCGGCGATCGCCGCGGTCACCCCGGCGGCGGCCGCGGCGCCGAGCTTCTGGGTCCGCCCGCCGCGCAGCGACGCCAGCCCCGCCAGCGCGCCGGCCGCGGCGAGCGTGCCGATCGGCCGTGCGTAGCCGTCGAGGAACTGCTCCTCCTGCACATGCGCCGGGGCCCCCGCGCTGCCCAGGCGGCGGGCGATCCAGTGCGCGGCCTGTTCCTCGCCGCTGCGCCCGGCACGGCGCTCCAGCGGCGCGAGCGCCTCGATCACCTCGCGCAGCACGGCCTCGTCGAGCTCTCCGTCAGCTGACCCGGCCAGCCTGTTCGCGTCGGCGCACACCGCCCTGATGGTAGGACTCGGGCAGGGCGGGTGGTTGGGTGGGTGGCCGTCAGGCCTGCGCGGCCTCGAAGATCGCCGCCAGGCCCTGGCCGCCGCCGATGCACATCGTCTCCAAACCGTAGCGACCGCCGCGCCGGCGCAGCTCACGCAGCAGCGTGGCGAGGATCCGGCCCCCGGTGGCGCCGACCGGGTGCCCGAGCGAGATCCCGGATCCGTTGACATTCAGGCGCTCGAACCCATCCGGGAGCTTCCACTCCCGCAGCACCGACAGCACCTGGGCCGCGAACGCCTCGTTGAGCTCGATCAGGTCCATCTGATCCAGCGACAGCCCGGCGCGCGACATCGCCTTGGCGGTGGCCGGTACCGGGCCGATGCCCATCGTCTCAGGCGGCACGCCCGCCACCGCCCAGCTGACCAGCCGCGCGAACGGGGTCAGCCCCAGCTCGGCGGCGAGCTCGGCGTGCGTAACGATGCAGACCGCGGCGCCGTCGTTCTGCCCGCTTGAGTTGCCCGCCGTCACCGTCGCCTCTGGATCGGAGCGCCCCATCACCGGCCGCAGCGCGGCCAGGCCCTCCAGTGTGGTGTCGGGCCGGGGGTGCTCGTCGCGGTCGATCAGCCGCGTGCCCGCGTTGCGGACCTTGACCTCCACCGGCACGATCTCCTCGGCGAACGCTCCCCGTTCGTGGGCGGCCACCGCGCGCTGATGGGAGAGCAGGGCCAGCTCGTCCTGCTCCTGACGCGGGATGGCGTATTCACGGCGAAGGTTCTCGGCGGTCTCCAGCATGCCGCCGCGGACGGGGTGGCTGGCGCCGCCGGCCGTCACGCGCCCGCGGGCCAGGCGGTCCTCTAGCATCGCGCCGCCCGACCTGGCTCCCCAGCGCAACGTCGTGGAGTACAGCTCGGTCTGACTCATGCTCTCGGCGCCACCGGCCACGATCAGGTCGGCGGCGCCGGTCTGCACCTGCATGCTGGCCTCGATCACCGCCTGCAGCCCTGAGCCGCAGCGCCGGTCGATCTGCAGTCCCGGCACTTGTACCCCCAGCCCGGCATCGAGCGCCGCCACTCGGCCCAGCGCCGGCGCCTCGCCGTTGGCGTAGCTCTGCCCGAGCAGCACATCGTCGATCCGCCCAGGCGGCAGCCCCGTGCGCTGGACCAGCGCTTTGATCACCGTCGTGGCCAGATCGGTCACCGAGACGTCACGGAACATCCCGCCAAAGCGGCCGACGGGCGTACGCAGCGGCTCGCAGATCAGCGCCTCTCGCATTCACCGCAGCTTATCCGGCCGGATCTGGTGGAATCGGCGCCAGCCGATTCACCCCGACCCCGTGGAATTCGCGCCAGCGAATTCCACAATGAAATCGGCGCCAGCCGATTTCACATGATCGCGATGTGGCGCTCCTGCGCGGCGACCCGCGCCAGCCAGTTCTGAACCGCTTCGTAGGGCTCCAGTTCGAAGCCCCCTTCGGGCGCCACGTGCGTGTAGGCGAACAGGGCGATGTCGGCGATCGTGTAGCGCTCGCCGACCAGGAATGAGCGGCCGGCCAGATGCTTGTCAAGCGCGGCCAGGGCGGCGTCGCCGCCCTGGCGCTTGGCCTGCAGCTCCTCCTCGGAGCGGTGGATCCCGGCCATCGCCCAGAAGCGGGCGACGGCGATGAACGGCTCGTGGCTGTACTGCTCAAAGAACATCCACTGCAGCACCTGCGCGCGCTCGTAGCGGTCGTCCGGCAGGTACTCGGTCCCGTCGGCGAAGTAGTGGAGGATCGCGTTTGACTCGGCGAGCGTCCGTCCGTCGTCGAGCACCAGTGTCGGCACGCGCAGCGCCGGATTGAGCTCTCCCAGCAGCTCAGGGCGATCCGAGCGGTCGAACACGTCGACCTCGCGGCGCTCGTATTCGATCCCCAGCTGGGCGAGCAGCAGCCTGACCTTGTAGCAATTGCCTGACACCGGGGCGTTGTAGAGCAGCATCGGTCACGTCTATCAAGTACCGCGCCGCGGCGCCGCCTCCGGTAGCGCTGGCCTGACCAGGCCGGCGGCGCGCCGCGCGACGCGCGGCGCTACGGTCCCGCACCGGTGAGCGCCACTCCTACCGACCGCGACGTCGCAGCCCTCGACGGATCCGTGCGGGATACGCCGTCGGCTCTGGCGGGGGAGGTGCGGGTGAGGCCGCTGGTGATCCGCAGCATCGCCTTCGTGGTCGGAGCCGCCAGTCTCGGCGCCGAGATCTCTGCGATGCGGTTGCTCGCGCCGTACTTCGGCGAGTCCACGATCATCTGGGCCAACACGATCGCGACGGTGCTCGTCGCGCTGTCGGTCGGGTACGCGGTCGGCGGCCGGCTGGCCGACCGGCGCGCGGATCTGCGGGGCCTGTGCGCGATCGTGCTGCTCGCCTCGGTCCTGCTGGCCGTCGTTCCGTTCGTCGCGGACCCCTTCCTGCGCCTGTCGGTCAAGGCGCTCGGCTCGCTGTCGGTCGGGGGGTTTCTGGGTTCGCTGGCCGCGGTGCTGGTGCTCGTCGCGGTACCGGTGATGCTGCTCGGCACCGTCGCTCCCTATGTCAACCGGCTGTCGGTCGGGCGCGTGACCGACACGGGAACGGTGACCGGTCGCCTGTACGCGATCTCGACCGCGGGCTCGCTGGTCGGGACCTTCCTCGCGGCGCTGCTGCTGATCCCGCTGATCGGGACGCACCGCACGTTTCTGGTGTTCGCGCTCGCGCTTGCGCTGGTGGCCGCGCCGGGCGTCGGATCGCGAACGTTCCTGCTCGTGCCCCTCGCTGTGGCAGCGCTGTTCGCGGTTCCGCCGGCAGCGATCGGAGCCGACGTCAAGGGCGCCCGGGTGATCTACTCGACCGAGACTCAGTACCAGTACGCGCGCGTGCTGCAGTTCCGCAGCGGCGAGCGATGGCTGCAGCTCAACGAGGGGGTGGCGATCCACTCGCTGTACCGGCCGTGGAGCTATCTGACCGGCGGCTACTGGGATGACTTTCTCGTGCTTCCCGTGGCCGACGGGGCCGGCGTACCCCGGCGGATCGCGATCCTCGGAGACGCGGCGGGCACGATCGCGCGGGCCTACGGGCACTACTTCCCCTCGACGCGGGTGGACGCGGTCGAGCTGGACGGCGAGCTGAGCACGATCGGCAAGCGCTACTTCGATCTGCGGGGTCCGCGGCTGCATCTGCACACCGCCGACGCTCGACCGTGGCTGGCCGCGAGCCGCGCCAAATACGACTCGATCTTCGTCGACACCTACCGGCAGCCCTACATCCCGTTCTACATGGTGACCCGGGAGTTCTTTGACTCTGTGCGCAGTCACCTGAACCGTGGTGGCACGGTGATCGTCAACGTCGGCCACATTCCCGGCTCCGACGCGCTCGAGAAGGTGGTCTCGGCAACCCTGCACGCGGTCTTCCCGGTGGTGATCCGCGACCGCATCAGCGCCGGCAACTCACTTGTGGTGGCCAGTGCGCGGCCCGTGTCCGCCGCGCAGCTGATCGCCGCCCATGCCGAGGTCCCCAACGACCTGCAGGGACTCGACGCCTCCGTGGCGGGCCGGCTGGGGCCGGCGCTGCGCGGCGGCTCGGTGTACACCGACGACCGTGCGCCGGTGGAGTGGCTGACTGATCTGTCGATCCTGCGCTACGCCACCGGGACCCGCTGAGCGCAGGGCAGCGGTGCCCGCTCCAGGATCACCCGCGCGCCGCCCTTGGGCGCGAGCGTGATGGCGCGGAATTGCGCCTTGGCCCGGTGCGGATCGGCGGCCCGCAGCGCGGCACGTTCCAGGACCCGCGCGACCACGACGCGCATCTCGGTCAGGGCGAAGCTCGCCCCCAGGCACCGCCGCGTCCCACCCCCGAACGGCACCCACGTGTAGGTGTCAGGCGCGCCAGCGTCCAGGAAGCGCTCGGGCCTGAACGCATCCGGATCCGGGTAGATGTCGGCCCGCCGGTGGATCGTGCGGATCGACGGGTTGATCTCGATCCCGATCGGGATCTCGTATCCCCCCAGCGAGAACGGTTCGCCGCGGACGACCCGGCCGATGCCGGGGATCACCGGGCGGATGCGCAGCGATTCCTTGACCACGGCGTCGAGGTACTCGGGCTCGGCCTGGCGCGCCCGAGCCAGCACGCGGGGCGTGTGCAGCAGCAGGTCAAACGTCCACGCCAGGCCGGTGGCGGTCGTCTCGTGGCCGGCGAGCAGCAGCGTGACCAGTTCGTCGCGGACCTCGCGGTCAGACAGGGGCTCGCCGTGCTCGTCGCGGGCCAGCAGCAGCGCGGAGAAGACATCGTCGCGCTCGGCGAGATCCGGCACGGTGCGCCGCCGCGCGATCTCGTCGTAGAGGATTTCATCGACGGCACGCTTGCGCGCCTCGAACTGGATCACCGCCCGTCGATTGCGCCGCCCGCGTACGGCTGCGGCGATCATCAGCAGGCCGCGCGGGCGGGCCAGCGGCTCCACCATCGCCCGCAGCCGGCGTCGCAGCTCGGCCTCCTCGTCACCGGGCTGAAATCCGAACACCGCACGCAGGATCACCCGCAGCGTCAGCGACTGCATGCTGCCCAGCAGGGCGAACGGCTCGCCGACCGGCCACGAATCGATCTCCACGTCGGTGGCGTCGCGCATCGCCTGCTCGTGGACCAGCATCCGCGCACCGTGGAAGGGCGGGAGCATCAGCCGGCGCTGGCGCAGATGCTCGGCGCCGTCGAGCAGCAGCACCGAACGCTCGCCGAGGATCGGTCCCAGCAGCGCGTTGGCCTCGCCGGCGTGCAGCTGCTCGCCTGACCCCCGGAACACCTCCTTGACCAGCTCAGGCTCGAAGACCATCACGAACCGCGCGTCGAACAGCGTGCCAAACGTGACCACCGGGCCGTACCGGCGACGGCAGGCCTCCAGGAACCGTGCCCCGGCGAGCATGAAGCCGGCCGTCTGGACCGCCCGGGGCAGGCGGGGGCCGGGGGGCGCGGCGCCCGCACCGGCGGCGCCCGCACCGGTGGGGCCCGCCACGCTCGGGCCCGAGGGCAGCATGGCACTCATGCCGGAGCGCCCTGCGAGGCGGCGGCCTTCGGATTGAGGTCAGCCAGCGACAGCGGGTGTGCGGGCGGCTGGGCCAGCGGGCGGGTGATCTGCACCTGGAGATCGGCATCGACATGGAGCAGCTCGCCGGACTGCAACGAGCGCCAGCCGGCGTCCTCGTCCATCCGCTCGGTGGCGACGACGACCGCGGGGCGGTCGGCGAGGTCGCCGGAGCGAACGCGGATGCTGCCGCGCGCGCTGGCGTGCTCCAGGTGGCGCCGGCCGCTCGGTCCGCCGGGGTCTCGCTCGAGCACGTGCAACTCGTGCATATCCGGATAGCGCAGGGCCCACAGCTGCGAGCCGGTGATCAGAATGAAGTTGAGCGAGAGCACGGGAAGGTTCTCGGCCACCCAGGTGGCGGCGCTGACGATCCCCGCGCCGAGCTCGCCGGTTCGCTCGATCTCCCTGGTGATCAGCGCGAAGAAGCGCTCGGAATCGGTGTCGCCGTCGACCAGCGCGCGGGCATCGCCGAGCTCGCGCTCCAGCCGATCCAGGCCGCCGATCACGCCGTTGTGGGCGAACAGCCGGCCCCGCTGCTCGAACGGGTGGGTGTTGTGCAGGTTCACGGCGCCATTGGACGCGTAGCGCACGTGGGCGACGAAGTTGCGCGAGCTGACCTCACGCGCCTCGGAGGCGAACTGCTGGTCCTCAAAGGCGGCCAGCGGCTGCTTTAACACCAGCGGCTTCCCCGCCGCCGTGAACGCGCCCAGACCGGTGCCGTCGGGCTCCCGGCGGCTCTGACGGGCCAGCGAATCCGGCGCCTCCAGCAGCCAGAAGGTCGCCTTGACCGGCTCCCGGCCCCCGCTCATCCCAAACAGACGGCACATGTATCCGACGGTAGCGCCCGGAGCGCGTGCAGGAGTGCCGGGCGATGGGCAGAACCGAAGCTTCGATGAATGATTCAGCGCGCGGCGGGGCCGGCCTCCGGTCGGCTTCGCTGCTCTCGGCCGGCGAACTCATGGTCCGCAGGGTCGCCTGGCAGCGCCGGCGCAGACGGCGCCGCGTCCTGGCGCTCGCCGTGGTCGTGGCCCTCGCCGCGGCGGCATTAGCGCTCGCCCGCGGGCCTAGCCACGGGCCCGCGCGCGCCGCCCGGCCCGCCGTGGACACCCGGCCCCGACACCACCGCCAGCCTTCGGCCGGTGCGCGACGCCCGATCAGGGTGCGCCGCGCCATCAATCGCCGGGCCGGCGGCGAGCGCCGGTCGGTCGAGCGATTGTTGGCTCGGACCTCCTACGTGCAGCTCGCCGGGCACCGCCGCCGGGAGGTGGCGCTGACCTTCGACGATGGGCCCAGCCCGTACACGCATCTGATCCTGCAGACTCTGCGTCGCACCCACACCGCGGCCACATTCTTCGTGGTCGGGACCTGGGCGAAGACCTATCCGCGGGTGGTGGCCACCGAGGCGCGTGACGGATTCGAGGTCGGCGACCACACCGAGACCCACGCCTACCTGACCGAGCTCTCTCCCGCGGGCCAGGCGGCGCAGATCGAGAACGCCGGATCGGCGATCCGCCGGGCCGGCGCGCCGGCGCCGTTCCTGTTCCGGCCGCCCTACGGGGCGTTTAACGCCACGACGCTGTCGATCCTGCACCGCCGGCGGCTGCTGATGGTGCTCTGGAGCGTCGATACCAGCGACTACGCCAGGCCCGGGGTGGCCCGGATCATCTACACGGCGTTGAGCGGCGCGCGCCCCGGAGCGATCATCCTGATGCACGACGGCGGTGGTGACCGCTCCCAGACCGCGGCCGCGCTGCCGCGCATCATCGCGGGGCTGCGCAAGCGTGGCTACCGGCTGGTGACCATCTCCAGACTGGTGGCCGACGACCCGCCGTCCCCGCACCAGCCCCGGCCGCAATCGCTGTCGGGGATCGGATAGCCGATCTGTCAGAGTAATTTCAGGCTTCTCGCCTATCTTCGCTCTATCACGAGAAAGGCGGAGTCCCCATGAAGTACCTGCGTACAGTCTCAACTCGTCGTCTGCTGGCCACGCTCGCCGGTCTGGTCGTGGCGGTCGCCGGCGGCACGGCAATCGCGGTCGCGGCTTCCGGACCCGGGCCGGTCCCACCGCGCAGTGGACTAGCGCAGGCGCTGCACAAGGTGCTCGGAGCGCCGGCGGTGACCGGGCTCACCGCCCGGATCAAGTTCACCAACAACCTGATCGACACCAGCGCCATCCAGGGATCCGATCCGATCCTCACCGGCGCCAGCGGGCGGCTGTGGTTGTCGGGCAATCACCAGCTGCGCCTGGAGCTGCAGTCCAATAACGGCGACGCTGAGGTGCTGGTCAACCACGGCTCCTTCTGGATCTCCGACCGTTCCTCCAACACGGTCTATGAGGGAACGCTGCCCCAGAGCAAGGGCACGGCGAAGACCGGCGGCACGAGCAAGCAGGACAAGCTGCCGAGCATCGCCCAGATCCAGTCTGACCTCAACCGCCTGATGGGCCACGTCAATGTGTCCGGCGCCATGCCCAGCGACGTGGCGCAGCAGGCGGCCTACACCGTGCGCATGTCGCCCAAGCACGACGGCGGGCTGCTGGGCTCGGCCGAAGTGGCCTGGGACGCCGCCCGCGGCGTGCCGCTGCGCTTTGCCGTCTACGCCCGCGGCAACACCACGCCGGTGCTGGCGCTGGAGGCGACCGACATCTCCTACGGGGCGGGGGCGGTGGCGCCGTCGGACTTCGCGATCAGACCGCCGGCGGGCGCGAAGGTCGTCAAGATCTCGACCACCGGCCCCGGCACGGCGTCTGATCATGCCGCCCGGACCAAGGCCAAGGCGCACCGCGGCCAGGTCAGTGTCAGCGGTGCGGCCGCCGTGGCTCGCCGGCTCCCGTTCACGCTGGTGGCGCCCAACAAGCTCGTCGGCCTGCCGCGCCAGACCGTGAAGCTGCTCGATTGGGGCGGCAAGCCCGCCGCGTTGATCGCCTACGGCCAGAACCTCGGTGGCATGGCGGTGATCGAGCAGAGCGCGAGCACCGGCAGCACCGCCAACAGCGCGACCACGAGCCAGAGCGCCGGGCAGGGCGGGGGCAGCGCGCTCAGCCTCCCAACCGTCTCGATCAACGGCGCTACCGGCCAGGAGCTGGACACCGCGCTGGGCACAATGGTGCGCTTTACCCGCGGTGGTGTCGCCTACACGGTTCTCGGCTCGGTGCCGGCGGTGGCGGCCGACCTCGCAGCTCGAGCGCTGTGAGCGCGAGCGCCGCTGCAGACGGGGACCCGCCGGCGAAGCCCGGCGCGCCCCCGCCGGGCGATCACGCGGGCGCTAAACCCGGCGGGGCGCCGCCGATCGAGGTCCGCGGGCTGGTCAAGCGCTACGGAGAGCTGACCGCCGTCGCCGGGGTTGACCTGACCGTCAACCCCGGCGACGTGTACGGCTACCTGGGACCCAACGGGGCCGGCAAGACCACCTCGCTGCGGATGATGCTGGGTCTGATTCGACCCACCGAGGGCAGCGTGCGCCTGTTCGGCCGTGACCCGATGGAGGGCGTGCGCGCCTTGGACGGGGTGGCGGGATTCGTCGAGGCGCCGACGTTCTACCCGTACCTCAGCGCGCGGCGAAACCTCGAACTGCTGGCGGCGTTCGACGGCGGCGGGGCTCAGGGGCGAATCGACCAGGCGCTCGACACGGTGGAGCTGTCAAGCCGCGCCGGCGACCGCGTCGGGGGCTACTCGCACGGCATGCGCCAGCGGCTGGGGATCGCCGCCGCGCTGCTGCGCGATCCCAAGCTGCTGCTGCTCGACGAGCCCGCCACCGGCCTCGATCCCGCCGGAATGCGCGACATGCGCCTGCTGATCCACCGGCTGGCCGGCCAGGGGATGACCGTGCTGCTCTCCAGCCATCTGCTGACCGAGGTGGAGGACGTCTGCAACCGGGTGGCGATCGTGAGCTCGGGGCGGATCGTCTACGAGGGCGAGATCGCGGCGCTCAAGCGTGGCGCCGGCACCTCCTACCGCCTGGAGACGACCGACGACGAGCGCGCGCTGGCCGTCTGCCGTGCCCAGCCGGGGGTCGCCGACGCGCACATCGACGAGCACGGAAGGATCATCTTCACCGCTGACGAGGCGGCCGCCGCCGAGCTGTCGCAGGCGCTCGTGGAGGCAGGCGCGCTGATCCGCGCGCTCGCGCCCCAGACGGTGACGCTCGAGGACCTGTTCTTCTCGTTCACCGAAGGCGATGGAGGGAGCCCGGCGCCGCCCTCGCCCCCCGATCCGGCCTCCAAGCAGCCGGCCGCCCACTGATGCCCGGCACCGCCACCGTCTACCGCTGGGAGCTGTTCAAGCTCCGCCACCAGAAGCGCACCTATCTGGGGCTGGGGGCATCGATCATCGTCCCGATCTTGTTCGTGCTCGCGGTCCACTTCCGCCATCACAACCGCGGCGGCGACTTCGCCTTCTCCTCCTACCTGGACCGCAGCGGCCTCGCCGTGCCGCTGGTCATCCTGCTGTTCGGCGCGGTCTGGATGTTCCCGCTGATCACGGCGCTGGTGGCCGGCGACATCTTCGCCTCCGAGGACCACAACGGGACCCTGAAGACGATCTTGACCCGCTCGCTGGAGCGCTGGCAGATCTTCGCCGGCAAGGCGCTCGCGGCCACCACCTACGCGATAGTGGCGATCCTGCTGTGCGGCACGGTCGCGGTTGTCGCCGGCAGCCTGCAGTCGGGATTCAACTCGCTGCAGAGCCTCTCGGGGACGATCGTCACGGCCCCCAAGGCGCTTGAGCTGGTCTACGCCAGCCTGCTGATCTACCTGATCCCGATCGCCGCGATCGTCTGCATCGGGCTGCTCCTGTCGACCGTCACGCGCAACAGCGCCGCGGCCGTCGTCGGTACGCTGATGGTCTCACTGCTGATCCAGCTGATCGGCGTCCTGCCGGGGCTGGGGAGCCTGCAGCCCTACCTGCTCAGCACTCAGTTCAACGCGTGGCAGGGCCTGCTGCGCACGCCGATCGACTGGTCGCCGATCGTGCAAGCGGTATGGGTCTGCGCGCTGTACGCGATTCCGGCAATCGGCGCTTCGTTCCTGGTTTTCATCCGGCGCGACGTCGCCGGGGGATAGCCCCGCCGCGGGCATGGCCAGCGGCGCCTCACTCGAGCTCGCCGATGACCTGCGCGAGCGGGTGCTGGTGGTCGACGACGATCCGCCACTGCGACGGATGCTGGAGCGCACGCTGGCCGCCGAGGGGTTTGAGGTGACCGTCGCCGCGGACGGCGCCGCCGCGCTGATCGCCGCCGAGCGATCGGCTCCCGACGTGATCGTGCTCGACGTGGCGATGCCCGCGCTGGACGGGCTGGCGGTCTGCCGTCGGCTGCGGAGCAAGGGCCTGCCGACCCCGATCCTGATGCTCACCGCGCGCGACGCCGTCCCGGACCGCGTGGCGGGATTGGAGGCGGGCGCTGACGACTACCTCGTCAAGCCGTTTGCCGTGCAGGAGCTGATCGCCCGGCTGCGGGCCCTGACGCGGCGGCGATCGGAGACCACCTCGCAGCTGGCCTACGCCGACCTGCAACTGGATCTGCGGGCTCGGACCGCCACCCGCTCGGGGCGGGTGATCGAGCTGACCGGGCGCGAGGCCGCGCTGCTGGAACTGCTGTTGAGGGAATCGGGTCAGATCGTCACGCGCGAGCGAGCGATCGCGGAGATCTGGGACGGCGCCGCGGAGGCCAACGTGGTCGACCGCTACGTGACCCGGCTGCGCCGCAAGCTCGGCGCGCCGCCCCTGATCCGCACGCTGCGCGGGTCGGGGTTCGCGCTGCGCGCGTGACCGGCGCCGGCCGACCGTCGCCCCCGCCGCTACCCGGCGCGCAGCAGCGCGCCCGCCTCGTCCTCGGTCACCGGCCGGCCGAACAGGTAGCCCTGGGCGCCGTCGCAGCCGAGATCGCGCAGCTGAGCCAGCTGGACGTCGGTCTCCACTCCCTCCGCCACCACGTTGAGTCCCAGCGCATGGCCGAGCTCGACCACGGCGCCGACGATCGCCGCATCGCCGGACCCGTCGCCCAGGCCCGTGACGAAGCTCTGGTGGATCTTCAGCGTGTCGACGGGGAGCTTGCGCAGGCTCGACAGCGAGGAGTAGCCGGTGCCGAAGTCATCCAGCGCCAGCCTCACGCCGACGGTCTTGAGCGCGCCGAGCATGCGGGCCGCCAGCTCCGGGTTGTGTTCCACCGAGTCTTCGGTCACCTCCAGGCAGAGGACGCTGGGGTCAGTCCCGCTGGCATCGATCGTGCGCGCCAGGCGCGAGGCGAGCCCGGGATCCTCCAGCTGGCGCGTCGACAGGTTGACCGAGATCGTCACGTCTGGCCGCGACTGGCGCCAGCGTCCGACCTGACGCAGGGCCTGCTCCAGCACGAAGTCGCCGATCGGCACGATCAGGCCGGTGTCCTCGGCGATCGCCATGAACTCACTCGGCGCGATCAGCCCGCGTTCGGGATGCTCCCAGCGCACGAGCGCCTCGAACCCGTTCAGCCCCGTCTCGCCGTTCAATGACATCGTCGGCTGGTAATGGACCCGCAACTCCGAGCGCTCGACCGCGCGCCGCAGCGCGCCCTCCAACTGGAGCCGCTGGCTCGCTCGCTGCCGTGAGCTCTCGTCGAACAACTCCAGGCGGCCTCCACCCAGCTCCTTGGCGCGGTACATCGCGGCGTCGGCGTCACGGAGGACCTGGTCGGGCGAGCTCACCGGGTCCTGCACGATCGCGATCCCGATGCTGACCGTGAACGAGGTCTCGCTCTCGTCGAGGCTGACCGGCCTGCTCGCCGAGCGACCGATCCGCTCGGCGATCAGCAAGGCCTCACGCTCGCTCTCTAGATCCTCGAACAGCAGCGTGAACTCGTCGCCGCCGAAGCGGGAGACGGTGTCCATCGGGCGCAGCATCTCGTGCAGGCGCCCCGCCAGCTCCACCAGCACCTGGTCGCCGGCCGCGTGGCCCAGCGAGTCGTTGATCTGCTTGAAGCTGTCGACGTCGAGGAACAGCACCGCGACCGAGGTGCTGGCCCGCCGGCAGCGATCGAGGGCCACGCTGAGCCGATCGAGGAACAGGGCCCGGTTCGGAAGCCCGGTCAGCGGATCATGCAGTGCCTGATGGGCGAGCTCGACCTCGGAGCGCTTGCGCTGCATCGCGTAGCGGACGGCGCGGCTGAGCAGCGCCGGGTGAAGCTCGCTCTTGAGCAGGTGATCCTGCGCGCCGGCCTTCACCGACCTCAGCCCGGCCACGTCGCTGGCCTGGTCGGAGAGCACGATGATCGGCACGTCCGGGGCCGCTGTGTGCATGTGCTTGAGGCCGTCGAGCCGGTCGCGATCGGTGGCCGGGAGATCGAGCAGCACGCAGCTGGCGCCATGATCGAGCAGCTCCTGAGTCGCATCCTCCAGGCGCTCGGCGTGCACGATCAGCAGGCCTTCCCGCCACACGGCCCGCAGCATCTCGCCGATCAGCATCGCCGCACGGGCGTCCTCTTCCACGAGCAGAATCCGGGCGGGCGCAAGCGCGGCCGTCTGATCCACTGCCACCGGCAAACCAACCTCCATGTCCACGTTGCGCAAGTTTAGTGAGTGATAGCCCTGTTTCCTGATCTAAACACAACTTTCCCGGCGCCGTCTCGATGAAGCACCTGCAGCCCTGGCAGACGCTGCGCGCGCGGCTGGCGATCGCTGCGGCGGTAACCCTGTTCGCTGCGGTCGCGGTGTTCGGCGTGGTTACTGTGCTGCTCGTCGGCCACGAGCTGCACAGCTCGCTGGACCGGGCGCTGAGCCAGCGCGCCCAGGAGGTCGCCCAGCTGGCGGTCTCGGCCCCGGCGGTGCTGACCTCCCCGGGAGCGCTGGAGAGCACGGCTTCGGGTCGGCAGATCGCGGTCGAGGTACTCGACGCGCCGGGGCGGATCATCGCCCGTTCGCTGACGCTGGGAGCGAGGCTGCTGCCCCAGGACGCGCTGACGCGGCGTGCGATCGCCAACGGTATTACAGGGTTTGAGGACATCGACCTCGGTGCTCACCAGTTCCGCCTTTACGCTGCCCCGATCGCGCAGGCGGGAGGACCGGCCGCCGGCGGGGCGGTGCTGGTCGCCTCCGACACCACCGACATCACGGCCACGATCGGACATCTGGGTGCGGTGATCGCCCTGAGCGGGGTGGCGGTGGCATTGCTCGCCGCACTCGGCGCCGCCGCGCTGACCCGCCGCGGGCTGCGGCCGCTGCGCCGGCTCGCCGTGGCGGCCGGCGAGATCGAGCGCACCGCCGACCCCTCACGGCGTCTGCCCGAGCCCGCCACCGCGGATGAGATCGGGACCCTGACCGGGGTGCTCAACCGGATGCTGTCCTCGCTGGAGCAGGCCCGCGCCGGCGAGCGTCGCTTTTTGGCCGACGCGTCGCACGAGCTGCGCACGCCGGTGACCGCGCTGCTGGGGAACGCCGAATACGCCGCCAGGCACGGAGCCGATCCCGAGGTGCTGGAGGAGCTGAGGGCCGACGCGGCGCGGTTGGCGCGGCTGGTCGACGACCTGCTGGTGCTCGAACGGACCGCAGACTCGGCGCCCGCGCTGGAGCCGGTCTGGCTCGATCAGCTGGTCCGCGACGAGGCGGGCGCCCACGATCAGGACGGCCGGGTCGCGCTGGGGCGGATCGACCGCGCGCGGGTGCGCGCCGACCCTGGCGAGCTGCGTCGCGCGCTGGCGAACCTGATCGAGAACGGTCTGATCCACGGGCCCGAGCGCGGAACGGTGACGGTGACGCTCACGTGCGAAGGCGACCGCGCGCGGCTGAGCGTCTGCGACCAGGGGGCAGGTCCGGATCCCGCCCAGCGCGAGCGGCTGTTTGAGCGTTTTTGGCGGGGTCCGAACAATTCCGAGCGTCCGGGCTCGGGTCTCGGCCTATCGATCGTGGCCGCTATCGCCGAGCGCCACGGCGGTGACGTGCTGGTGCAAAGGGCGCGGTTCTCGATCGAGCTTCCGACGACCGCGCCGGAAGACGAATAGGCGAATTCTCATGCTTCTCTTACCGTGTTCTGATCGACTCCAGTCAGATTGTGCGCATGGTAAGTGGACCAAATCAGGGCCTCGCGTCACGTAACCAGCCCCTCGCGGGTCTCGAGCGAGACGCGGCGCTGATCCGTGTCAGCCGCACCCGGCGGGCGCTGTTCGTCGGAGCGGCGGCCTTGTCGGCCGGCCTGGCCGTGGTCGTCTCGGCGGTCGCGCCCGGCCGTTCGCTCGGCGCCAAGCCCACCTTCCGAGCTGCCGTCCCGACGGCGGCCACGACGGCGAGCGTGACGGGCGCATCGTCGACCCAGTCGCGCCCGGTGCGGATGCCGCCGCTGGCCAGCCCTGGCGAGCTTGGCCTGCAGGCACCCAACGCCGCGCCCCAGTCGGCGCCCAGCCAATCCTCCGCCGCGTCCCCGAATCAGTCCGGGGGATCGAGTGGATCGGGCTCCACTTCGCCGCAGGCCGCGCCGGCCCCCACCCAGCAGCAGGCCGCCCCATCTCCGGCTTCCGCCGCCTCGGCCCCCGCGCCCAGCCCGGCGCCGTCGGGCGGCGTGGTCTCCGGAGGCTCCTGATCGCCGCCTGCCGCGCGATGAGCCCGATCGAGACCAGCGCCAGCTTCTCGGCGTTCGGCAGCACGGCGACGGTCGTAGTTGCCGATCCGGCCGGGCTGCAGCATGCCTGTGACGCCGTGGCGCAGACGGTGGATGAGTTCGATCTCGCCTGCTCGCGCTTTCGCGAGGACTCGGAGCTGACGGCGCTCAATCGCGCCGGCGGCGCTCCCACGCGCGTCAGTCCGCTGCTGCTGGACGCGCTCAGCGCTGCGCTGCGCGCCGCGCGGCTGACCGACGGCGATGTGGATCCGGCGCTCGGCGATGCCCTGGTCGCGCTCGGCTATGACCGCGACTTCGAACTGCTCGACCAGGACCCAGGCGACGGTGAGCTCACCGCCCGTGATCACCCTGGCGCGGCCGTCAGGCGGCCCCGCGTGGCGTTCGCCTCGGTCGCCGGCTGGCAGACGATCCGCATCGACCGCGCCGCCGCCACCGTCGCGATGGGCCGTGGGGTCACGCTGGACCTCGGCGCGACCGCCAAAGCACTGGCCGCCGATCGCGCGGCCGCGCAGGCCGCACGCGCCGCGGCGTGCGGCGTGCTGGTCAGTCTCGGCGGGGACATCGCGCTGCACGGCGCCGCGCCGTCGGAGGGCTGGCGCGTGCGGGTCACCGATGACCATCGCTCGAGCGTGGCGGCGCCGGGGCAGTGGATCACCCTGCGGACTGGCGGGCTGGCCACCTCCAGCACCACCGTGCGCCGCTGGCGCGCGGGATCGGGATCGGTCCATCATCTGCTCGATCCGGCCAGCCGCCGTCCGGCGCAGGCCGTCTGGCGGACCGTGAGCGTCGCGGCCGGGACCTGCCTGGATGCCAACATCGCCACGACCGCCGCGATCGTCCGCGGCGAGCGCGCCGTCGAATGGCTCGAGTCCCTGGCTCTGCCGAGCCGGCTCGTGAGCGCCGACGGCACGAGCCTGCATCTCGCCGGTTGGCCCCAGGTCGGCGACGATCTGCGCTGCTATCGCGGCGCGGCTGGGGTCCGGATGCCCGCATGACGCTTGCACTGGCCTCAGCCAGTCCCAAGGCCTACTGGTATCTGACCCGCGGCACCGGAGCCGTAGCGCTGGTCCTGCTGACCGCCAGCGTGCTGCTGGGGGTGCTCGGATCGCTGCGCTTCTCGGCCGGACGGCGCTGGCCCCGGTTCGCGATCGACACGCTGCATCGCGACGTCTCGCTATTGGTTCTCGTGGTTCTGGTCGTGCACATCGTCACCAGCGTGCTGGACAGCTTTGCCCCGATCGCCGTGACCGACGCCGTGATCCCGTTCGCGGGCACCTACCGTCCGCTGTGGCTGGGGCTCGGCGCGCTGTCCTTCGACCTGCTCCTGGCGTTGGTGGCCACGAGCTTGGTCAGGCGCCGGCTGGGCTATCGCGCCTGGCGCGCGGTGCACTGGCTGGCCTACGCCAGCTGGCCGGTCGCGGTGCTCCACGGCCTCGGCAGCGGCAGCGACACCAAGGTCTGGTGGATGCTGGCTCTGACCGGCGTCTGCGTGACCACGGTGCTGATGGCCGTCTGGGCACGGGTTGCGCAGGCCGACCCCGGCGTGGGGCGGCTGCGGTTGCCGGCCACGGCGCTGACGGTCCTCACGCCGCTCGGACTGGTGCTGTTCACGCTGCTGGGCCCGCTGCAGAGCGGCTGGGCCGGCAAAGCCGGCACGCCGACCAAGCTGCTGGCCAAGAGCTTCGTGCCGGCCCGCGCCGTCGTCGCGACGCCGGCCAGGCCGGCCAGGCCGGCCAGGTCGGCGGCACCGGCGGCGCAGAGCGAGTCGTTCTCCGGCCGGTTGAAGGGGACCGTCTTGCAGACCTCGGTGGCCGGCGGCGCGGTGATCGACCTCTCCATGCGGCTCAGCGGAAGCCGGACTGGACGCCTGCGGGTGCGCCTCGCCGGCGCCCCGATCGACGGCGGGGGGCTGTCGCTCACCGGTAGCCAGGTCGACCTGATCGCGAACGGCCTCTCATCGGTCATGCAGGGCAGGATCGTCTCGCTGCAGGGAACGGAGTTCCTGGCGCATCTCACAGACTCCGCCGGCGCCGCGCTGGACGTGCAGGCGCGCCTGAGCATCGATGGCCAGACCAACTCCGTGACCGGGACGATGGCTGCGACCGCGCCCAGGAGCGGCGGATGAGCGCCGGACCGCCCGGCCTGCCCCGGCTGCTCGCGGGGCTTGACCCCGGCGGGGCCACGATGACACTGGCCGAGCACCAGGCGGTCCACGGCCCGATGCCGCGCATCGGGTCGGCCGAGCTGATCGATGCCGTCGAGCGCAGCGGCCTGCGCGGCCGCGGCGGTGCCGACTTCCCGACGGCGGTCAAGCTGCGCTCGGTCGCGTCGCGCCGGCGCGGCACCGTGCTGGTGGTCAACGGCTCAGAGACCGAGCCGGCCAGCGCCAAGGATCGTCTGCTGCTCTCCCGCCTGCCCCACATGGCGCTAGACGGAGCCGTGCTGGCGGCCCAAGCGATCGGCACGAAGGAGATCGTGATCAAGGTCAGCGACGGTGCGCCTGAGGTCGCCCGTGCGCTCGAAGGGGCCGCCTCGGTTCGCGGTGATGATGACGTCGCGATCGAACTGGCCGTCGGGCCCCAGGGCTACGTGACCGGCGAGGAGACCTCGGTGATCAACTTCCTCAGCCGCGGCGTCGCCAAGCCAACGTTCGTGCCCCCGCGCCCTTACGAACGCGGTTATCGCGGTCGCCCGACGCTCGTTCAGAATCCGGAGACGCTGGCCCAGCTCGCGCTGATCGCGCGGTTCGGATCTGATTGGTTTAGAGAGCTGGGCAGCGCCGCCGACCCCGGCTCGGCGCTGGTCACGATCTCCGGGGCGGTCGCCGCTCCGGGTGTCTACGAGCTCGCCTTCGGAACCCCGATCACCGATCTGCTGGCCGCGGCCGGGGGCGCCGTCGAGCCCCTGCGCGCGCTGCTGGTGGGCGGTTACTTCGGGACCTGGGTGCAGGCCTCGCGCGCGTTCGGGCTGCGGCTCTCACGCGAGGATCTCCGGTCGGTCGGCTGCGCGCTGGGCGCCGGGGTCCTGTTCGCCCTCGGGGAGAGCTCGTGCGGCTTGCACGAGAGCGCCCGGGTGATCGACTACCTGGCCAACGAGTCCGCCGGTCAGTGCGGCCCATGCGTGCATGGGCTGGCGGCGATCGCCGACTCGGTGTGTGCGATGGCCGACGGCGTCGCCCACCAGCGCGAGCGCGACCGGGTGCTGCGCTGGACCGCGGAGATCCGTGGTCGCGGTGCCTGCCACCACCCCGATGGCGCAGCTCGCTTCGTCGAGAGCGCGCTGTCGGTGTTCGCGAACGAGCTCGAGTCCCACCGTCGCGTCCGGTGCACGGCACCGCCGGCCGGCCTGCCGCTCGGCGGTGACGGCCCCGTGAGCACGGTTGCGGATCCCCAGCGGCCGAAGTCGAGGGCACGGTGAGGGAGGGCACGGTCAGGGAGGGCACGGTGATCGAGAGAACGGTGATCGGCAGTGGCGGTTTGGCTGCACCCGAGGCCGCACGATGAGCGCCCGCCTGCGCGTGAACCCGATCATGTGCGAGGCCCACGGTCTGTGCGCGGAGCTGCTGCCCGAGTTGATCCGCCTCGACGACTGGGGCTATCCGATTCTCGACGAGTCCGAGGTGCCGCCCGATCTGCTCGGCCTGGCCCGGCGCGCGGCCGATGCCTGCCCCACGCTGGCGCTGATCCTCGACGAACGCGCTGACTGACCCTGGCGGGCGCTTAGAGGCACTTAGTCGTCCAGCCGCGCCGGGGCCCCGGGCTCGGCCGGGGCTTCGCCCGGGACCGGCTCGCGCAGCTGCGCCTGCCACCAGCCCACGTCGCGCCATTGGCCCAGCTTGAAGGCGACCCGGCGGTAGATCCCGACCGGTGCAAAGCCCAGCGACTCGTGCAGGGCGACGCTGGCCGGGTTGGGCAGCGTGATCCCGGCGCAGGCCAAGTAAACGCCCTGGCGAACCAGCAGCGGCAGCAGGGCGCCGTACAACGCGCGGCCGACGCCACGCCGATGATGGGAGGCGGCGATGTACACGGTCACGTCGGCGGCCCAGCGATAAGAGGACCGTTCGCGGTGTTGGGAGGCGTAGGCGTAGCCGACCACTTCGCCGTCGAACTCGGCGACCAGCCACGGATAGCCAGCGGAGATCCGTTGGATCCGCTCGGCGATCTCGCCGGCACTCGGGGGGCGCTCCTCCAGCGAGGCCACCGCTTCGACGATGAACGGCGCATAGACGGCCGCGCATGCACCGGCGTCACGGAGGGCGTCGGCGTGGCGGATCAGCACCGCCAGCACTTTATGGGTTCGACGGGCCTTCGAGACGAGCGCCCGCGGCCGTCGCCCGCTCGTTGGCAGAATGGCGCCAGCGGCGCTCGGCCGGCAACTGAGCGCCGGCGACCGACCCGAGGGAGCTGATGACGATCCACAGCCTGACCGACGAGCAGCGCGCCTTTGTCGAGGCGATCCGCGATTTCGCCCAGCGTGAGTGCGGCACCCGCGAGCAGCGCGACGCCCTGACCGAACACGGGCGCGAGCCGCACAATCCCCAGATCTACAGCCGCATCGCGGAGCTGGGATGGCTGGGCGCGGCGATCCCCGAGGAGTACGGGGGTTCTGGGGGCGGCGCGGTCGAGATGTGCCTGCTGTGCGAGGAGTTCGCGCGCGGCCAGATCCCGATGGCCTTCTTCTCGGTCAGCATGATCACCGCGCGAGCGGTCGAGCGCTTCGGCTCCGAGGAGCAGAAGCACGAGCTGCTGGGCGGCATCGCGCGCGGTCGCGTCGAGGCGATCGCCATGTCAGAGCCCGAGGCCGGATCGGATGTCGGCAGCCTCAGCTGCCGGGCCGAGCGTTCCAACGGCGGCTATCTGATCAACGGGCAGAAGACTTGGATCACCGGCGCCCATGCCTCCGATCACATCCTGCTCGTCTGCCGGACTCGCCGCGGTGAGAGCAAGCACCAGGGACTGAGCATGATCTCGGTGCCGACCGGCGTCGAGGGCCTGGAGGTCCGCGGCATCGAAACGATGGGCGGTCATGAGGTCAACGACGTCTTCTTCACCGACTGCAAAGTGCCCGCCGATCGGCTGATCGGGCACGAGGACCAGGGCTGGACGCAGCTGATGGCGGGGCTCAACCACGAGCGGCTGATCATCGCGGCGCAGGCGCTCGGGATGGCCCAGCGGGCGTTTGACGACACGCTGGCCTACATCAAGCAGCGCAAGCAGTTCGGCCGCCCGATCGGGACCTTCCAGGCGCTCAAGCACCGGGTGGCTGACCTGGCCACCGAGATCGAGTCGGCGCGTCTGCTGGTCTACGACGTGGCCCGGCGGGTCGACGCCGATCCCGGCGCGCTGTTCGCTCGCGAGGCGTCGATGGCCAAGCTCAAGGCGACCGAGGCGGCCAAACTGGCCACGCTTGAGGGCGTGCAGATGATGGGCGGCTACGGCTACGCGGTCGAGTACGATATGGAGCAGCAGTTGCGCACCGCGATCGTCACCACGATCTACGGCGGCACCAGCGAGATCCAGCGCGAGATCATCGCCAAGACCTACGGCCTCTAGCAGCGCCCGCCCGGCCGGGCCATCGGGTCCGGGGTGGAGGGAGGGACCGCCGCGAACTTTGGCGATCTAATTCCGAGGGGTGGAACCAAATCGCCAAAGTTGCCCGCGGGGAGAGGCTCTCCGGACGCGGTCATTACTCCCAGGCGGTTTGCGCCAGCGCCGCGCGGATCGCGTGGACCAGCGAAGCGTCACGGGGGCGCGACCTTGGGTGCATCAGTGAGTCGTCACCCGAGCGCGAGGGCCCGGGCTCCAGCTCGGCGGGCACGGCGTGGCGCAGCGACGAGGTCAGGAAGATCGCGTCGGCGGCGCGGGCGCGGGCGAGCGAGATCGGGTCGGTGTGGGCCTGGAGGCCGAGCGAAGGGGCCAGGTCCAGCAGCAGCTGCCGGGTGACCCCGGGCAGCAGCCGCTCATCGGCGGGCGGCGTGATCAGCGCGCTGCCCTCGATCAGCCAGCAGTTCGCCCACGCGGCCTCCAGCACCTCGTCGCCGCGATCGAGGATCAGCGCCACCGCGCCGGGGTCGGCGAGCGACTCCAGCAGGCGCCGGTCGGCCCACTTGTATTTCCCGACGCCGCCGGGCAGGACGACCGGCCGGCAGCAGACCTCACGTCCAGCGCCGCCGCCGTCCAGAGGCGTTAGCTGCAGCTCGATCTCCAGGGCGCCGGAGTCCGGCCGCGCGTCGACCCGCAGCCGGTGTGAGCCGGACCGGCCGCGCGCAGCGCCGCGCGCGCGCTCGGCCAGCTGCGGCGGCAACGCGGCGTCGTACAGGTCTGACACCGCGCACGACAGGCGCGCGAGGTGCGCCTCCAGCGCCTGGACGCGGCCGTCACGGGCCAGCAGCGTCTCGAACACGCCGCGCGCCGGGTCGGGCATCGGCTCCGCGCGCGTCCGCGCCGGATCGGGCACAGGCCCCAGGGGCGCCCGCACCCCCGGCCTGGTCGTCACCGGGCGACCGGGGTCATGCGGCCCAGGCGGCACGCTTGCGCAGCGGTCGGGTGCCGGTGCTGGGCGCGGCCACGCGGGAGCCGATCGCCGCGGCTATCGGCCGGGCCTTGGTCAGCGCCTCCTCCAGCTCCCGGCGCGGATCGGAATCGGCGACGATCCCGCCGCCGGCGCCGATCCACAGCTGGCCGCGGGACAGCTCGAGCGTGCGGATCGCCACGCTGAGCTCCAGACCCGCCACCGGGCTGGCGAACCCGATCGCGCCCGTGTAGACCTCCCGGGAGCTGCGCTCGAGCTCGGCGATCACGTGCATCGCCTGCACTTTGGGGGCGCCGGTGACCGACCCGGGCGGGAAGGTGGCGCGCAGCAGCTCGCCGTTGCCCGTGCCGGGACGCAGCCGTCCCTGCACGTGCGAGACGAGGTGCCACAGCCCGGGATGGGACTGCGCGGTCGGTGTTCGCGGCGCGTGGATCGAACCGTACGCGCATACGCGCCCCAGGTCGTTGCGCATCAGATCGACGATCATCACGTGCTCGGCGGCGTCCTTGGCCGAGCCCATCAGGTCGGCCAGCGCGCTCTCGGCGCTCACCGGGTCGCGGTCGCGGCGGACGGTCCCCTTGATCGGCGCGGTGATCACGCTGTCGCCGCGGCGGCGCAGGAAAAGCTCGGGCGAGAGGCTGACGATGTCCGCCTCCGGAGTGCAGAACACCGCGCCGTAGGGTGGCGAGACCCGCCCCAGCGCCTGGGCGAACAGGTCGGTGGCCGAGCCCGTCCACTCGGTCTGCAGCCGCAGGCAGATGTTGGCCTGGAAGATCTCGCCCGCGGCGATCCGCTGACGGCACATCCGCACGCCCGAGAGATGATCGGCGGCCGCGTCCCGGTCCAGCGTCAACGGGGCCGGCGCCGCCCACGGCGGGGTCACCGCTCCCGACCGGGCGCCCAGCAGCGCGCGGATGTCTCGCAGCCGAGCGGCGAGCTCGGCCTCCCGGCGCGGGCTGACCAGCGCTTCGAACCACCACTGGCCGCCCGGCGCCTGGCGGAGCACGTGGTCGTAGTAGGCGAGGTGGAACTCCGGCATCGGGGTCAGACGGGGCGGTCCCGCGGGCAGTGCTTCGACGCGCGCGCCGAGCCGGTATCCAAACCAGCCGAACCAGCCGCCGCCGACCGCGTGCTCAGGCCGAGGCGGGCGGCGGCCCAGTCCCTCAGGAGGCGAGCTGCCGGCCAACTGGGGGAGGGCGTCGATCACCGTGAACGGGTCGGCGTCCGGGCCGGCCACGACCAGCGGACGGCAGCCGACGATCGCGCCGCCACTGGCCCAGCTGCCGCTGAGCGCGAACGGCATCGGCTCGGCCGCCAGGGCGCTGAGCACCTGCTGGGGGCTCAGCGAGCAGGCCAGCGGCGCTCGGATCAGCACCGCCGGTCCGCTCACGGCGTCGATCATCGATTCCCGGGCCGAGCTTGACCGCACCATGCACATGATGTACGTACTGGTTCGATGAATGCAATGTTGATCGATGGCAAGGCCGTCGCGCAGTCGGTACGCCGCGAGGTGGCGGCGGAGATCGAGTCGTGGCGCGCCGCCGGCGGGCCGCGCCCCGGCCTGGCCACCGTGCTGGTGGGTGACGATCCGGCCTCGGCGGTGTACGTCGGCGGCAAGCAGAGGGCGTGCATCGAGGTGGGGATAGAGGGCTTCGCTTACGACCTTCCCGCCGAGGCCACCCAGGCCGAGGTGCAGCAGGTGCTGAGTCAGCTCAACGCCGACGACCGCGTCTCCGGGATCCTGCTCCAACTGCCGACCCCCGCACACATCGACGGGTCGCACCTCACGACCCTGATCGACGCGAGCAAGGACGTCGACGGCCTGACGCCGCTGTCCGCCGGGCTGCTCGCCAAGGGTATGCCGGGGCTGCGTCCATGCACGCCAGCCGGGGTCGTGGAACTGCTGCGGCGCTACGACGTGGCTGTGGAGGGGGCCGAGGCGGTGATCATCGGCCGCTCGGACCTGGTCGGCAAGCCGCTGGCAGCGCTGCTGCTGGCCGAGAACGCGACCGTGACCGTATGCCATTCCCGCACGCGTGAGCTGCGCGCGGTCTGCCGCCGCGCCGATGTGCTGATCGCCGCCGTGGGACGCCCCAAGATGATCGCCGGCGACTGGGTCAAGCCCGGGGCCACGGTGATCGACGTCGGCATCAACCGCACCGACGACGGGCTGGTCGGCGACGTCGACTTCGTCGCCGCGGCGCAGGTCGCCGGCCTGATCACGCCGGTACCCGGTGGAGTCGGGCCGATGACGATCGCCATGCTGCTGCGCAACACGCTCTCGGCGGCTCGTGCCGCGCACGCCCCGCTAGCGACCGACCGGCCCCCCACCGGCTGAGCTCAGCCGACGGTCGTCACGGGTCCCGGGCCCTGCGGAGGCGCTCAGCCGACGGTCGTCACGGCGGACTCGTCGGCCAGCACCGCGTCGAACGCCGTCAGCACCCGCTGGGCGACCTCGGTCGTGGCGTTGTGGCCCATCAGCCCGATCCGCCAGATCGGCGGCGCGGTCGGTCCCAGGCCGCCCCCGACCTCGATCCCGTGCTCGAGCAGCAGCCGGGTCTGCACACGCTTGCCGTCGACCCCCTCGGGCACGCGCACGGCGGTCAGCTGGGGCAGCTGGCGATCGGGGTGGGCGAGCAGCTCCAGGCCCCGCGCGGCGAACCCTGACTGCAGGAAGCGCCCGGCATCGGCATGACGATGCCAGCGGGCCGGGAGGCCCTCGATCGCCACCTCGCGCAGCGCCTCGTAGAGCGCGTAGATGTGCAGGACGGGCGCGGTGTGGTGGTAGACGGCCGGACGATGCACCCAGTAGCGCCGCAGCAGCTCGAGGTCGAACGAGTACGGAACCGGATGGGTGCGCGCGCCGATGCGCTCCAGCGCACGATCGGAGACGGCCACCGGAGACATGCCCGGAGGTGCGCCGACGCACTTCTGCGAGCACGAGTACGCGTAGTCGATGCCCCAGCCGTCGAAGTCGATCTCCACCCCGCCGAGCGAGGTGACGCAGTCGGCGATCAGCAGCGTGTCGCGGTCACGCAGCGCCGCCCCGAGCTCGGCCAGCGGATGCTGCACGCCGGTGGAGGTCTCGGCGTGCACGACCGCCAGCACGCGCGCCTGCGGATGAGCATCGAGCGCTTCCAGCAGCCGCTCGTTGGGGACGTGCTCGCCCCAGTCAGCCGTCACCTCGACCACCTCGGCGCCATGGCGGCGAGCGATCTCGACGATCCGCCGGCCGAAGAAGCCGTTGACGGCGACGATCGCCACCTCGCCGGGCTCCAGCAGGCTGGCCAGCCCGGTCTCCATCCCCGAGGTGCCGGTGGCCTGAAGCGGGAGCACGAGCCCGCCCTCCGCACGCCAGGTGGCGCGCAGCGTCGCCACCAGCTCGGTCAGGATATCGTGCAGGTCGGGATCGAGATGGCCGAGCAGCGGCCGCTGCATCGCCTCGAGCACGGCCGGCGAGACATTGCTGGGGCCCGGGCCGCAGAGCAAGCGTTCAGGTGGGTTGAGAATCGGGGGGAAGGAGGTCATCCGAGCGAGCCTAGCCAACAGCACCGACAAGTGAAAGCCAAGAGGTCCTCATCCAACCAAGAACACGGCTCCACTATATTGACTAAAGTCTCAGTTGTGGACAAATTCATCTAATGAGGCTTGTGCCCGGCGGCCCGCGGCGCTCTACTGACCGGCAATGACCCAGACACCCAGCAGTCCCTCCAACCCGTCCAGCCCCCGGTTGCACCGCAGCGAGCTGGCGGTCCCGGGCAGCAACGTGCGGATGCTGGAGAAGGCGCCTGATCTCGGCGCCGACATCGTGATGCTCGACCTGGAGGATGCGGTCGCGCCCGATGACAAGCCGCAGGCCCGGATCAACATCATCGAGGCGCTGCGCGAGCTCGACTGGTCTCGGTGCTCGGTCTCGCTGCGCATCAACGGCCTGGACACCCACTACTGCTACCGGGACATCATCGACGTGGTGGAGGAGGCGGGCCGCCACGTGGACACGATCATGATCCCCAAGGCGAGCTGCGGAGGCGACGTGCATCTCGTGGCCACGTTGCTGACCCAGATCGAGGCTGCCATGCGGCTGCCGCGGCGGATCGGTATCTCGGTACTGATCGAGACCGCGATCGGAATGGTCAACTGCGACGAGATCGCCCGCGCCTGCCCCGAGCGGATGGAGGCGATGGTGTTCGGCGTGGCCGACTACGCGGCGTCGCTGCAGAGCCACACCACCTCGATCGGCGGCGCCAACCCCAACTACGCGATCCTCACCGACGCCTCCGGCGAGGCTGAGCGTGAGGTCCACTGGGGTGACCAGTGGCACTACGCGCTGTCGCGGATCGCGGTGACCTGTCGCGCCCACGGTCTGCGGCCGATCGACGGGCCGTTCGGCGACTTCACCGACCCCGAGGGGTATCTGGCCTCCGCCCGGCGCGCCGCGGTGCTCGGCTTTGAGGGGAAATGGGCAATCCATCCCGCGCAGATCGAGCTGGCCAACGACGTGTTCACCCCCGACCAGCACCTGGTGGAGAAGACCCATCGCATCATCGCCGCGATGAAGGAGGCCGCAGCGCAGGGCAAGGGTGCGGTCTCGCTCGACGGCCGGCTGATCGACGCCGCGTCGATCCGGATGGCCGAGACGCTGCTGGCCAAGCTCGAGCAGATCGAGGCGCGCGCCACGGGCGACGACGCCGGCGTCAGCGAGCTGCGCCAGGGCGCCGGCGCCTGAGACGACCGCGCCGCCTGATCAGCCCGGCGAGCGTCCCGGCGTCCCGGTGTCCCGGCGTTCGCCGGGCGCGTGGCGGAAAAACGGCGGTTGGGAAAGGGATTGTTTGGTCGGCCGCTGATCACCGGACCTGGTCTTTTTCGCGCGGGAAGGTAGGTGCGCTGTGCGGCGCTCGCCGCCCCCTGCGACGTGTGTCATCTGAGTTGCCGTATGCGGAACCAGATTGCATAACGTCTGGATCTCGGCCAAGACCCCGCACGCCCTAGGTCAAGGTCGTGCCGGGGGCAGGAGGGGCCTGGTGGACGCGACCCCAGGAACGGCCCCTGACCTACCCGTTCCCTCCCCCAGCGCCGTTTTTCCGCATCGCAGCGCACCAGACGTTCCGGAGAATGCCGTCGTTGCGCCGGGGCTGATCCGCGCCGCCGCGGGCTTCGCAACATGCTCAAAGCGACAAATCGCGCGGGCCGGATCGAGCCTCAGCCCGGCGAGCGCCCCGGCATCCGGGCGTCGGCCACGAACGCGCGCACCAGCGCCGAGGTGTCGTCGGCCCGCGTGACCGCCAGCAGCTCGGCGTCCGGCGCGCCGGCCAGCGGCCGGTAGGTAACGCCGTCGAGCGCCAGACGCCCGACCGAGGCCGGCACCAGCGACAGTCCCACGCCGGCGGCCACCAGGCCGATGATCGTCAGCATCTCGGGCGCATACTGGGCCACCTGCCCGAACGTGCCGGTGGCGGCCAGGCGCCCGGTCAGCAGGTCATGGAAGCCAGGCGCCTGCTCACGGGGGAACAGGACCAGCGGCTCGGCGGCGATCCGCCGCAGCGGAATCCGCCGCAGGCTGGCCAGCGGATGGTTGGCCGGCACCGCCGCGATCATCCGCTCGCGCATCACCACCTCGGCGCGCAGCCCCGCGTCGAGCTCGATCGGCGGTCGCACCAGCCCGACGTCGACCACGCCGCTGGTCAGCGCCCGCAGCTGCTCGACGGTGGAGCGCTCGTGCAGCTCGATCTCCACGCTCGGCCGTCCGGCGCGAAAGCGCTGCACGATGCCCGGCACGATCGACAGCAGCGCCGAGCCGACGAAGTTGACCCGCAGCAGGCCGGCCTGGCCGGTGTCGATCCGCCGCGCCGTCGCGACCGCGCCGTCGAGCTCTGACAGCAGCGTGCGGGCGTCGCGCAGGAACGCCTCGCCCGCGGGCGTCAGCTCCACGCGCCGGCGGCTGCGCGTCAGCAGCCGGCAGCCGAGCTCATCCTCCAGCTGGGCAATCTGCTGGCTGAGCGGAGGCTGGGACATGTGCAGTCGGGCGGCGGCGCGGCGAAAGTGCAGTTCCTCGGCCACCGCGACGAAGTAGCGCAGCTGGCGTAATTCCATAGGTTGAATAGATTATTGATTTGATTTGCGTATCACAGGAGCTTAAATGGATATTGGACAGGATCAGCACCCGAGCGTACGGTGGATGCTTCCGTCCCCCGGTGGGGGCTTGATCCGAGGTGCGAGAGAAGCCATGTCCTTCCTTTTGACCTGTCCCAACTGTGGGGTGCGTGAAGTGACCGATTTCGGTTACGGCGGGGAGATCTTGCCACGCCCCAAGGGCAAGCCGAGCTTCCGGGAGCTCAACACCTACAACTACTTTCGCGTCAACAAGGCCGGCGTGCAGCGCGAATGGTGGTTTCACCGCTCGGGCTGCCGGGCCTGGTTCATCGCCGAGCGCAACACGATCACCAACGAGGTGCTGTTCACCGCGCGCCCATCCGAGGTCCCGGGCCAGAGCGACCCCAGCGGCCAGGTCACGGTGGCCGCCGGCGAGGCGGAAGGTGACCTGCCGTGAGCCGCCTGGCGCAGCAACCGGGGGAGCGGATCGCCCGCAACAAGACGATCTCGTTCACGTTCGACGGCAAGCCGGTGGAGGCTTTTCAGGGCGACACGATCGGCTCGGCCCTGTACGCCGCCGGTCGGCGCACGTTCTCGCGCAGCTTCAAATACCACCGCCGCCGTGGCCTGATGTGCTGCGCGGGCCAGTGCCCGAACTGCATCGTCGCGGTCGACGGCTCCCCCGGTGCCCGAGCCTGCGTCGAGCCGGCGCGCGACGGGATGCGGGTGGAGCATCTCAACGCCCAGCCGTCGCTGGAGTTCGACGCGATGCGCGCCACCGAGCTGCTCGGCGGCCCGTTCACGCCGCCGGGCTTCTACTACAAGACCTTCATCCGGCCCCGGCGTCTGTGGCCGCTGTACGAGAAGCTGCTGCGCAACGCGGCCGGGCTCGGTCGCCTGCCTGAGCATCAGCCCGAGCGCGAATGGCGCACCGAGTACCGCCGCCGGCACGCCGACGTGCTGGTGGTCGGTGGCGGCGCCGCGGGACTGGTCGCCGCGACCGCCGCCGCACAGCTCGGCGCCGACGTGGTCCTGGCCGACGAGGGACCCGAGCCCGGCGGCCGGATGCTGATCGGCCCCGAGCGCGATCGCGTTGCGGGGCTGGCCCAGCAGGCGCTTGAGGCCGGGGTGGAGATCCTCTCTCGCGCACCGGCGCTCGGCTACTTCGACGGGATGATCCCCGTCTGGCAGGACGACACGCTGCACCAGGTGCGAGCGCGCCAGCACGTGTTCGCCACCGGCACGATCGAGCAGCCGCTGGTGTTCGCCGGCAACGACCTGCCGGGCGTGATGCTGGCTGACGGCGCCCGGCGCCTGCTCTCCCTGTATGCGGTCAGCCCCGGGATGCGCGCGCTGATCGCCACCACGTCGGATCGCGGTCTGATCGCCGCGCATGAGCTGCGCGCCGCAGGCGTGGAGATCGTCGCGGTGGCCGACCTGCGTCTCCAGACCAGCGAGGCGACGGACGTCCTGCGGCGCTCGGGCGTTCCGGTGTTTGCGGGCCACACGGTGATCGAGGCCGCCGGCAAGAAGGCGGTCAGCTCAGCGGTGATCGCGCCGGTCGACGGCCGCGGCGGGACGGCGAGTGAGCGGTCCTACGAATGCGATCTGGTGATCGTCTCCGGCGGCGCGATCCCGGCCACCTCGCTGCTGCTGCAGGCCGGAGCCCAGAGCGCCTACGACGAGACGCTGGGGCATTTCGCGCTGGCGCAGCTGCCCGAGGCGGTCACGGCCGCCGGTGAGGTGACGGGCGCGCGCGGTGCCGAGGCGATCGAGTGCTCCGGTGAGCTGGCGGGCCTGCAGGCCGCCCGCGCGATCGGGCTCGGCGACGCGGACTCGCAGAGCACCGAGCAGGACCTGCGCGAGCGCCTGCAGACGCTGCACCGGGGGCATCCTGCGGTGGCCGTGCCGCCTCCGGTCAGCGGCGCCGGGCGCGGCAAGTGCTTTGCCTGCTTCTGCGAGGACGTCACCAGCAAGGACGTCAAGCTCAGCATCGACGAGGGCTATGACTCGATCGAGCTGTCCAAGCGCTACACGACCGTGACGATGGGTCCCTGCCAGGGCCGGATGTGCCAGCTGCCGGCCGTCCGGCTGATGGCCCAGGAGAACGGCCAGAGCCTGGCCGATGTCGGGACCACGACGGCACGGCCCCCGTGGGTCTCGGTCCCGATGGGGATCCTGGGCGGCCGGCCGGTGGAGCCGGCCAAGCGCTCGTCGATCCACGGCCGTCACCGCGAGCTGGGTGCGACCGTCAAGTGGGCCGGCGACTGGCGTCGCGCCTATGACTACGGCGACCCGGAGGGCGAGGCGCTGAGCGTCAACCAGGCCGCCGGCCTGATCGACGTCTCGACGCTGGGCAAGCTGCTGGTGCGGGGCCCCGACGCAGGCGAGTTTCTGGACACGATGTACCCGAACCGGTTCTCCAACCTCAAGCCGGGGCGGATCCGCTACGGCGTGATCAGCTCCGACGCCGGGCGGATCGTCGACGACGGGACGGTCTGCCGGATCGACGACGACACCTTCTATGTGACCACCACCTCCAGCGGGGCGGGCGCGGTGGAGGAGTGGTTCTCCTGGTGGCTGGCCGACTGGGGGATGAAAGTGGCCCTCACCGACCTGACCCAGGGCGTCAGCGCCGTCAACCTCGCCGGCCCGCGGGCCCGGGAGATCATGGCCCAGGTGACCGACCTGGACTGCTCCAACGAGGCGTTCTCATATCTGGACGCCAAGCACGCGGAGATCGCCGGGGTGCCGTGCCTGATCCTGAGGATCGGCTTCGTCGGCGAGGTGGGCTATGAGATTCATTTCTCGGCCGCCTACGGCGAGCACGTCTGGGATGCGCTGCTGGCGGCCGGCAAGCCGTACGGGCTGCGGCCCTTCGGCCTGGAGCCCCAGCGGATCCTGCGCCTGCAGAAGCTGCACATCCTGGTCGGCCAGGACACCGACTCTGAATCGACCCCGTTCGGCGCCGCGATGTCCTGGATCGTCAAGCTCGACAAGGAGCAGGACTACATCGGCAAGTGGGCGCTCGAGCATTACTCCCAGGAGACTCCCGTCACCTCGCTGGTCGGGTTCACCTCGGCCAACGGCCACGTCCCCACCGAGGGCTCGGTCGTCGTCGATGACCAGGGCGAGCCCGTCGGGCAGGTGACCAGCTCGCGCCACTCGCCGGTGCTCGACCGCGTGATCGGGATGGCCTGGGTCCCCGGCCCGCTGGCCCGCGACGGCGCCCAGATCACGATCTCCGACGAGGGACAAACCTACTACGCGGAGATCCAGACGAAGCCGTTCTATGACCCGGACGGGGAGGTGCTCCGCTCGTGAGCTTCGATTTCCTGGCGCCCGACGCCGCCACGCAGAGCGATCGCTTCGCCCCCGTGGCGCGCTCGCCGATGGAGCGCAGCGCCCAGGCCGCGGGCGCGCAGTTTGAGCTGCGCGACGGCTGGAACGTCGCGGTCGCCTACGTGTCCGCCGAACAGGACGCCGAGGCCTGCCGCCGGATCGGCGGCTGGGCCGACGTCTCGCACCTGGGCAAGCTCGAGCTGCAGGCGCCGCCCCAGGAGCTGGAGGCGCTGGTCGCCCAGAGCGCCGGCGGGGCCACGCTGGAGCTCGGCCGCGCCACCCGAGCCGCCGGCGCCTGGTGGTGTCCGCTGACGCGCTCGCGGGCCCTGGTGATCTGCGAACCGGCCGTGCTGCCCGCTCTGCGCGAGCAGATCACCGAGGCGGCGCCAACCGCGGCGCCGTCGGCCAGCGTGGTGGAGGTGACCACGATCTTTGCCGCGCTGACGCTGGCCGGGCCGGTCGCCCGGGAAGTGTTCGCGCGGTTCTCAGCGATCGACCTGCGGCCCCAGATCACCCCGGTGGGCGCCCTGCGTCCCGGCTCAATCGGCCGCCAGCCGGCGACGCTGATCTGTGAGGCCCCGGATCGCTTCCTGTTCCTGTTCGGGTGGGCGATCGGCGAGTACATGTGGAGCATCGTGTCCGACGCCGGCGAGCACCTCGGCGCCCGGCCGATCGGCGTCGACGCGCTGGCACCGATCCGCGATCCTGCCGACGCTGAGGAGGCGTCGACCCATGCTTGACATCTTCCGCAAGCGCCGGATGTGGAAGCGCCAGCCGGAGCTCAAGGACTCCTACGACGTGGTGATCATCGGTGGCGGCTCGCACGGCCTGGCCACCGCGTACTACCTGCGCAAGGAGCACGGGATAACCAACGTCGCGGTGCTCGAGAAGCGCTACATCGGCTCGGGTGCCGCCGGGCGCAACACGACGATCCTGCGCTCCAACTACAAGACGCCGGAGGGCGCCCGGTTCTACGACGCCAGCGTCAAGCTCTACGAGGGCCTCTCCCAGGAGCTCAACTTCAATCTGCTGTTCTCCCAGTGCGGCCACCTGACGCTCGCGCATTCGGACCGGGCGATGTTCGTGATGGCCAACCGCGCCGAGGTCAACCGGCTGCAGGGGATCGATTCACGGCTGATCTACCCGGACGAGATCAAGCAGCTGGCGCCGGCGATGCAGGTCGACAACCCCAACACGACCTTCCCGGTGATCGGCGCCCTTTACCACCCTCCCGGCGGCATCATCCGCCACGACGCCGTCGTCTGGGGACTGGCCCGCGGGGCCGACCATGGCGGCGCCGAGCTGCACCAGAACACCGAGGTGCTGGGCATGGACCGCTCCAACGGGCGGGTGACCCAGGTGCGCACCAACCGCGGGAACATCCGCTGCGGTCAGGTGCTCAACTGCACGGCGGGGTGGAGCACGATCATCAACGACATGGTCGGGGTGCCGCTGCCGATCACCACGCACATCCTGCAGGCCTGCGTCACCGAGGCGATGAAGCCGCTGCTCGACGTGGTGATCGTCTCCTCGCAGATGCATGTCTACCTCAGCCAGACCGACCGGGGCGAGTTCCTGATGGGCGCCGAGATCGAGCCCTGGACCACTTACCGGATGCAGGGCACGCTGAACTTCCTGCAGGACGTGTCGCGCCACGTGCTGGAGCTATTCCCGCAGCTGGAGCGCGCCCGGCTGCTGCGCAGCTGGGCGGGACTGTGCGACCTCAGCCCGGACTACAGTCCGATCCTCGGCAAGACCGAGGTCGATAACTTCCACGTCAGCGCGGGCTGGGGCACGTACGGCTTCAAGGCCGCCCCGATCGTCGGTAAGACGCTCGCCGAGCTGGTCGCGACCAACCGCACCCCGGACCTGATCGCGCCGTTCGCGCTCGAGCGCTTCTACGAGGACAAGCTCGTCTCCGAGCTCGCAGCCGCCGCCGTCAGCCATTAAGGTCAGAAAAAGGGGAATACATGAAAAGCAGCCTCGAGATCGCCCAGGACGCAATCCTCCAACCGATTGGGTCGATCGCCGAAGCGGCCGGGCTGGAGGCCGACGAGGTCGAGCCCTACGGACGCTACAAGGCCAAGATCGAGCTGTCGGTGCTCGAGCGGCTGGCGGACCGGCCCGACGGCAAGCTCATCTGCGTCACCGGCATGACCCCCACCAAGGCCGGCGAGGGCAAGACCACGACCCTGGTCGGGCTCACGCAGGGTCTCGGAGTGATCGGCAAGAACCCAGTCGCCTGCCTGCGCGAGGCGTCAGTCGGCCCGGTGTTCGGGATCAAGGGCGGCGCCGCCGGCGGCGGTCTCACCCAGGTCGTCCCGATGGAGGACCTCAACCTGCACTTCACCGGCGACATTCACGCGATCGGCGCCGCCAACAACCTGCTGGCGGCGATGATCGACGCCTCGATCCTGCACGGCAACCCGCACAAGATCGATGCGCTGCGGATCGGCTGGCGGCGGGCCGTCGACATGAACGACCGCGCGCTGCGCCAGATCGCCGTTGGGCTCGGTGGCCGCGCCAACGGCTACCCGCGTGAGACCGGCTTTGACATCACCGCCGCGTCGGAGGTGATGGCGATCATGGCCGTCGCACGCGACCTCCAGGATCTGCGCAAGCGGATCGGGCGGATCACCGCGGCCTACTCGTTCGACGGGGCCAAGGCGATCACCGCCGAGGACCTCGGCGCCGCCGGCGCGATGACGGTGCTGCTCAAGGACGCGATCAAGCCCAACCTGGTCCAGACGCTCGAGGGCCAGCCGGTGCTGATGCACTGCGGGCCGTTCGCCAACATCGCCCACGGCAACAGCTCGCTGATCGCCGACCTGATCGGCATGAAGCTCGGCGACTACGTGGTCACCGAATCGGGCTTCGGCTCCGACATGGGGATGGAGAAGTTCTTCGACATCGTCTGCCGGTTCGGCAAGCTCACCCCGTCGGCGGCCGTGCTGGTCACCACGGTGCGGGCGATCAAGCACCACTCAGGGATCCAGGACGACCCGCGCGTGGACCGCGCCGCCAGCATGCATGCGATCGAGGTCGGCTTCGCCAACGTGCGCCGCCATCTCCACACGATCCAGACGTTCGGCGTCCCTGCGGTGGCGGCGGTCAACCGCCGCCCGGGCGACACCAACGAAGAGGTGGAGATGGTCAAGCGGCTGGCGCTGGAGGCCGGGGCGTTCGCGGCCGAGGCCAACGAGGGCTTCACCAAGGGCGGCGCCGGTGTGGCCGACCTGGCCCAGGCCGTCGTCGAGGCGTGCGAGCAGCCCAACACCTTCCACCAGCTCTACCAGGACGACGAGCCGATCCAGGACAAGATCGAGGCGGTGGCCAAACAGGTCTACGGCGCCAAGGATGTCTACTTCTATCCCGAGGCGGAGGTGAAGATCGGCCAGTTCACCCGGGAGGGCCTCGGTCACTTCCCGGTCTGCATGGCCAAGACGCACCTGTCGCTGTCCTCCGATCCGCAGCTGCTCAACGCGCCGGAGAACTTCACCCTCCCGGTGCGCGACATCCGCGCCTACACCGGCGCCGGTTGGCTCGTGCCGCTGTGCGGTGACATCACCCAGATGCCGGGGCTCGGCAAGACGCCGGCGGCGATGAACATCGACATCGATGAGAATGGCAAGACCGTTGGTCTGTTCTAGCGGGACTGGGCCGTCCTGTTCTGTGCCGCCCGGTTCTACCAGGGGCTCGCGACGATGAACCAGGCCGAGTTCGCGCTGGAGGAGATGGCCCTCGGCCGGCTGGTGGCCGAGCTGGCCCAGAACACCCCGGCGCCCGGAGGCGGCGCGGCGGCGGCGACCGCGTGCTCGCTGGCCGCCGGGCTGGTGGAGATGTCGGCCCGCTTCACGCTCTCCCGCCCGGAATACGCGGATCGCCCTGACGAGCTGCGGGGCGCGCTGGCGCGCGCCGGGCAGCTGCGCGCGCTGGCGCTCGAGCTCGGCCAGCACGAGCTCGGCGCCTACGCGCCCGTGCTGGAGGCGCTGGCGCTGGACGGATCTGACCCGGAGCGCCCGGCCCGGCTGAGCGCCGCGCTGTCGGAGGCCGCGCAGACGCCGCTCGAGCTCGCGCGCGTCGGCGCCGAGCTCGCGGAGCTCGGCGTCGGCCTGGCCCGCACCGGCAACCCGAACCTGGTCGGCGATGCGATCACCGGTGTGCTGCTCGCCGAGGCCGGTTGCCGAGCGGCCGCGTGTCTGGTCACGATCAACCTGGCCAGCGCCGCGGGCGATCAGCGGCTCTCCGAGGTGGCCCAGCTCACCCGCCACGCGGCTGGCGCGCGCCAGGAGGCGCTGGCGCTCGCTTCGGCTAAGCGGGTGCCCAGGCGCAGCCTCAACGAGGGCGGCCACGAGGGCAGCCGCCAGAAGCATGGGCGCCAGAAGGACGAGCGCTAGCCGTCGGGACACCCACGCCACACGGCCGGGGGATGCTCCACCCGCGCGTCCGGCAATCCTCGCTTCGACGCGAGCGTGTCCGGGCCGCCGGTCCGTCGCGGCTTCAGGTTTGCCGCGGCCGGCCGAGCTTGTCCCGCTTGACCGTGATCGTGCGCTTGCCCTCCCAGCCCTCCTCGCGCAGCCAGTCCTCGAGCGTCCGGAGCGCAAGCTCGGGATACCGATTGCGCAGACCATCGACGTCAGCTTGGTAGCCGCTGTCGTTGAACCAGCGGAACATCTGGAAGAGCTCTTTGCCCAGCGCGACGCGGACGACCGGCATCGGCATGCGGCGGAACTTGACCGGGCGTCCGAGCACTCGAGCGAAGATGTCCGCAGCCTGCTCGTTGGTCAGCTCGCTGCCCGCGATTTCGAGCTCGGCTCCGATGAACTCTTGCGGGCGGCCGAACGCCAGCGCGACGAACTTGCCGACGTCGTCGGTGGCGATCGTCTGGTACGGCCTACCACCCTTCACCGGGTCAACCAGCCGGCCTTTGATCAGGCCCTTCTCTACTGCTGGGATGTAGTAGTTCTCCATGAACGACGCGGGTCGGATCACCGTGGCCGGAATTCCGAGTTTGCGGATGTGTTGCTCGATCTTCCATTTCGAGTCCCAGTGGTCGATACGGGCGTTTCGCTCGGCGCCGCCGACGGAGGAGTAGATGAGATGCTCAAGCCCGGCTGCGCGCGCCGCGTCTGCGACATTCTGTCCCTGGTGCACCTCTCGCTGGATGCCGACGGTGAAGTCTTGAACGCTGTATGCGCCGTATGACCCGTGCATCGCGCGCTCAAGGCTGCGGGGATCTTCCATGTCCCCGGTGACAAGTTCGATTCCACGTTCGGCCAGCGCACGGGCGCGGGTGGAATCGGGGTCGCGCGTCAGGGCACGGACCGAGGCTCCGCGGGCAACCAGGTGACGGACGACGGCTCCGCCCTGGCGGCCGGTCGCACCAGTGACTAGAACTGGCCCGGGCACCATCGCGCCGCGTCCGAACCGGCATTAATCATCTGCTGGACTGAATGGCCCTTGACCACCGTCGGCCTCCTCAAATCTTGACCGCAACCGTAACTTCAATGCTACCGTAACACACAAGTTACCAGTTATCGCTCGACGAGGCTCGGACATGGCAGCTCCGACGTCCAAGGGCTCCCATGGGCTCGATTAGCCCGAGTTCATTGTGGCCGGCGGCATATCCGGCGGTCTCGCTCGTGCCTCGAGCGCTCGCTGACGTCGGAAGTGCTCGAGGATGAGCAGGCTGACCACAGCGACGTACAGACACCACAGCGACGTTAGTTCGTCGACCCGCACGAGCGCGGTCGCGATCACTCCGGCCAGGCTGACCAGTCCGAATCGGCGCAGGTACGGACGACTGGAGATGAGGGCTGGGCCGCACGTCGCGGTGACGTAAAGCACCCCGATGAGGACATCGTTCGGGGTGTGCGTCGTGTAGTCGATGCAGTGGGCTTCCGGTTGCGCCCCCACCGGATAGGCAGTGACCTGCCACAGCAGGTAGACGCCCAACACCAGGCCGAGGCAGACCAAGGGCCAGATCCAGCGTGAGTGGCGACGGTCCGGCTCCAGCAGCGTGAATCCCAGCGGGACGATCGCCGGCAGGAGCGCGTGCGCGTAGACGATGTACGCCTCCTTCGCCGCGGCGCCCACGCCGCTGGAGACCTCCCCGCGGAGCCCCAGCCAAACAAAGCCCTCGGTGAGCTGGTGGATGCCGAAGAGCAGCGGTAGCGCACCGACGATCAACTCTCGCCGTCCACGCACCCGACGCAAAGTCTCGACCCCGACGCCTGCCACTGCCGCACCAACGGTGAAATCCGCCTCCGGCGAGAAGCACATTGGTGCTTGACCGTAACGCGCGCCCCGTCGTCGCGACCCGACGCTGGGGCTAGCTGGGGCTCACCGGTGTCGGCGGGGTCTGGCCGCCGAGCACCGCCAGTGCGTTACGCGCCGCCAGCACCGCCATCGCGGTGCGGGTCTCGATCGTGGCCGAGCCCAGGTGCGGGATCAGCACCGCGTTGTCGAGCTCCAGCAGGCCGGGGTGGACCGCAGGCTCGTGCTCGAACACGTCCAGCGCCGCGCCGGCGATCGACCCGGCGCGCAGCGCGTCCGCCAGCGCCTGCTCGTCGACGATCGGGCCACGAGCGGTGTTGACCAGATAGGCGTCGGAGCCCATCAGCGACAGGCGGCGGGCGTCGATCAGATGGCGGGTCTGAGGCGTCAGCGGGCAGTGGATGCTGACCACCGCTGAGCGCGCGAGCAGTTCGTCGAGCTCCAGCACCTGTGCCCCGCCAAGCGCCTGTTCCAGCTCATGGGGCGCGCGGCAGCGAGCGCTGTAGACGATCTCCATCCCGAACGCGCGCGCCCGGCGCGCGGTCGCCTGGCCGATCGCCCCGAGTCCGATCACCCCCAGCGTCTTGCCCGCCAGGCCGTGGCCCAGGAGGAAGAACATGTCCCATGACCACGGCCGGCCCGAGCGGATCCGCCGCTCGCCCTCGCCCAGCCGTCGCGTCACGTTGAGGATCAACGCCATCGCCAGGTCCGCGGTCGCGTCGGTGAGCACGCCCGGCGTGTTCGTCACGATCACCCCGCGCTGCGCCGCGGCGCGCACGTCGATGTTGTCGTAGCCGACGGCGACGTTGGCGACACAGCGCAGCTGCGCGCCGGCGGCGTCCAGGCAGGCCGCGTCGACGCGGTCGTGCAGCAGGGTTACGGCCACGTCGACTCCGGCCACCGCCTGATGGAGCTCGTCGGTGCCGAGCGGGCGGTCGTAGGGCGAGACCCACAGCTCGGCGTGCTCGCGCAGTAACTCGAGCGCCGGCTCCGGGATCCGTCGCGTGACCGCGATCCTGGGGTTTGCGATGGCGGACATCCCGGTGGTCGAACTCATACCACAGCCGAGCCATCGCGAGCAAGCGTGGGCCGCGCCGCACATATTGGTTCACACCGGAGACCAGACCGCCATCGCTGCCGTCCAAGGTTCCCACCGCGCCGCCGCCGACGACAATACGATTGACACAGTCGGCAACTTGGAAGGGAGCCATCGAGATCGCACGAGGAGATTCACGACGCCGGCCAAAGCGGCTCCCTGGCGCCGGTGAGCTGGGGGCGGCGACCGGCAACCGGCCGTCGCTCGTCGACAGCGCCGAGCAGGCGCTGCGCAACTGGCTCGCGCCTGGACGCTACCGTCAGGGCGACCGCCTCCCACCCGAGCATGAGGTCGCCGCGATGCTCGGGGTCTCCCGGGGAACGCTGCGCAGCGCGCTGGGGCGTCTGGAGGAGAGCGGCGAGATCGTCCGCCGTCAGGGCAGCGGCACATTCGTGGGCCGGATGGCCGTTCCGACCGCGTTCGGTGAGCGGCTGGAGCGGCTGGAGCCGTACTCGTCGGTGGCCGCGCGCCGCGGACTGAGGCTGTCCTCGGTCGATCTCAAGATCGAGCATCGAGCGGTCGGCGGCGAGGCGGGTGAAGCGCTCGGCCTGGCTTCGATCGCCAAGGCGACGACGATCTCCCGCACACTGGTGGCCAACGACGCGCCGGTGGCCGTGATGTACGACGTCGTGCACCCGAACATCGCGCTGCCCGACGAGGACCGGCTGCGCGCGTCACTGCTGGGCGGTCAGATGGTGCTCGATGTGCTGATCGATATCGGAGTGCCGGTCACCTTCGCCCGCACGCGCGTGATGCCGGCGCTGCTGACCGCCCGCGAGCGCGCCGGCAAGCTGCTCGGCATCCGCCGCACCACCGCCGCGCTGGAGCTCGAGGAGCTGATCTTCGCCGGCCGCGATGACCGCGTCGCCTACTCGCGTGACCTGTTCGCGCCGGGTGGGATCGAGGTGATGGTGATGCGCTCGCTGGAATCGCCGCGGCCGGCGCGCGTGGTCAGCGAGCGCGGTTCGAGCGCGCGGGGAGGCGACGCCAACGGCGCGCGCCCGGGTCGCGCCCGGCGCCCGGCTCGTAGCTAGTGCCCGTGGGCGCAGACGGCGATTCTCCAGCTCGGCGGCCGGTGGGCTCGGTGGCGCGAGCGATCGCGTTGCTCGACGCGTTGGCCACCAGCGACGCGGGCCTGGGGGTCAATGAGCTGGCGCGGCGCATCGGGGTCAACGCCAGCACCGCCTCGCGGCTGCTCTCGACGCTGCAGCAGGGGGGCCTGGTCGAGCGCTCCCGGGGCGGCCCGTACCGGCTCGGCCTTCGGTTGGTCACGCTGTCTGACCGGGTGCTGGCGCAGTTCGACGTGCGCGAGCGCGCGCGTCCGCTGCTGGCGCGGCTGGTCTCCGAGACGGGCGAGACCGCGACCCTGTCGGTGCCGGGCGGCGGCGACGCGATCACGGTCGATTTCGTCCCATCGGCCTCCAGCGTGGTCAGCATGGCCAGGGTCGGGCGACCCAGCGTCCCGCACGCCACCGCCGCCGGGAAGGTGATGCTGGCGTACGCTGGCCGCGGCCCGAGCGCCGGCCCTGGCTCCCCCGCTGGCCCTGGCTCCCCCGCCGGCCCTGGCTCCCCCGCCGGCCCTGGCTCCCCCGCCGGCCCTGGCTCCCCCGCCGGCCCTGGCGCCCCCGCCGGGCGCGGCTCTCCGGCCGGGCCTGGCGCACCTGGCTCAGCCGCGGACGGGCTGACCGCCTACACCGAGCGCACGATCACCGACCCGCAGGCGCTGGCCACCGAGCTCGAGCGCGTCCGCGAGCGTGGCTACGCCGAGGCCGTCGGTGAGCGCGAGCCCGATCTCAATGCGCTCGCCGCCCCGGTGATCGGCCGCGCCGGCGAGCTGGCGGCGATCCTCGGCCTCCAGGGTCCCGCCGCGAGGTTGCCGGCGGCCACCCGCAGAGCGCTGCGGCGTCCGTTGATGGATGCCGCGGCCGAGCTGAGCCGCGCGCTCGGCGGGCGGGGCGCGTAGTCAGCTCCAGGGATCGCGGCCGGATCCGGGGATCGGGGTCAGCTCCAGGGGTAGGGGCTGTGAGACACCGGGTGCAGGTCGCCGGTCTGGAAGCGCTCGTAGCGGAAAGGGTGCAGCAGTGAGGAATGCTCGCCGCCGAGCACCCGCGCGATCTCCCGGCCAACGGCGATCATCTTGTAACCGTGGTTGGAATCCGCGGCCACGAACACGTTCGGGCGCATGTAGTCGAACACCGGGAAGTTGTCGACGGTGAACGCGCCCACGCCGCCCGAGCGTGCCTGGCGATACCGGGTGTGAGCCCCCTCGAAGCGCTGCAGGCAATGCGACAGCGCCGCGGTCCACAGCGTCGGGAAGCCGGGGTCGACGGTGCCGGTCGGGTACGGGTCGACCTCGAACTGGTTGCCGAACTGCAACGGCTGCGCTCCACCCTGCACGGTCTTGCGGTCGGGCTTGAAGTACACGCCCCATGGCTCGTCGGTGACCAGGCGGCCGGAGTCCTCGTGCAGCGGTTGGTCTGAGTCGACGTGCAGCACCGGCGAGGACTTGCCGTCGCTGGTGACGAAGATGCTCGGGTCGTAGTCGACCTCCCCCTCCTGGAGATACCAGTAGGTCCACATCGGCTGATCGGCGACCAAACTGCCGTCGGGCTGGCGGACGTCGAGCCGGGCGGGCAGGCCGAGCATCGCCCACAGCGACGCGACCCAGGGGCCGACGGCGACGACCACCTGGTTGACCTCGACGCTGCCCGCGTTCGTGTGCACCTTGCGAGCGGCGCCAGAGCCGTCGAGCTCAAAGCCGGTCACCTCGACGCCGGTCACGATCTGGGCTCCGGCCGCGCGGGCGAGATCGGCCAGTCCGCGCATCGACTCGAGGTTGAACGCGTAGCCCCCCGCATGCTCGTGCAGGCAGACGGTCAGCCCCGGCGCGCGCCAGTCGTCAAACAGCGAGCGCATGTGCGCGCTGACCGCCTCCTCGCCGAGGTGCAACTCGGACGGGTAGCCGATCCGCTGCTGGCGCTCGTAGACCTCGATCAGATCGCTCTCCTGAGCGGTCGGCCCGAGCGCGATGTAGCCGCTGGGGTGGTAGTGCAGCGCCTGGGGCTGCTCCTCCCAGACCGCCACGCAGGCCGCCATCAGCTCTGACATCGCGGGCTGGAAGTAGTTGTTGCGCACGATGCCGCAGGCGATTCCGGAGGCTCCGGCTCCGACGTCGCTCTTGTCGACCACGAGTACCTGCTCACCCTGGCGGGCAAGGTGCCAGGCGGTCGAAAGCCCGTGCACACCGGCGCCGATCACCAGCGTGGGTACCGAGGCGGGAAGACGGTCGGACATGGTGCTCCTGATCAGGGTAGAGTCCTGCTGGGATTGCCTATAGCGCAATGGCATTGCAAGGGACGCATTAGTGTACCGCGGCCGCCGGAGCTCGTCAATCACCGCGCTTGCGGACCTGCGGGGCAGCTGGTATAAACGCGCCATGTACCAATTTGTCCAGTCCCGTCGGGCGCGCGTGACGCGGCGGCGGAGCCGGGCGGATGCCGGCGGAGGGTCTCCGGCCGCCGCCTGACGGTGAGCCGCGACTGAGGGCGTAAGTTTCGGCCCATGGCTGCACGCAGCGCGTGGGGAGCTAGAGAGGAGTGCAGATGTCGACAGCAGTCGGAAGCGGGGACGGCGCGACGAGCACGCGCACCGGTCAGTTCGGCGGGACCGTGGAGACGGTGCTCGCCTCGCCGCGGATCGAGCCGGCTCCGGCGACGCTCGAGGAGGCGCGCAACGCCCCCGGGCGCGCCGAGAAGATCGAGCAGCTGACGCGCCGGATCGAGTCCGAGGGCGTCAAGTACGTCTTCTTCCAGCAGGTCTCGGTGACCGGCCGCGTGATGGGCAAGGGCGTGGTCTCGTCGTTCTTCGCCCAGGTCGCGCAGAAGGGCTACCAGCTCGTCTACGGCGCCACCGCCAACCTGTTCACCGACCGCTACGGCAACTACATCGGCTTCGGCCCGGAGGAATCCGAGCTCGCCGCGATCGCCGACCTCGAGACCTTCGCTGTGCTGCCCTGGGACCCGCGCGTGGCCCGCGTGATGTGCGATTGCTATGACACTGAGACGGGCGAGCTGCTGGACGCCGATCCGCGCCAGAACCTCAAGCGCATCGCCCACGACTTCGAGCAGGAGCTCGGCTATCAGTTCCTGATCGGGATCGAGCCCGAAATGATGTGGCTGCGCCGCAGCCAGGACGGGTCTCCGCCCGAAGGCGTCACCAAGCCCTACTGCTACCACATCCATCAGTTCGAGGAGCTTCGTCCGGTGCTGCTCGACGTGGTCGAGTACGGCCAGGCGCTTGGTCTGGACATGAGCTACGGCGACCACGAGGACGCCCCCGGCCAGCTGGAGCTGAACTTCCGTTTCGACCGGCCGCTGCGCACCGCCGACAACATCACCACCTATCGCCAGGTCTGCGCGGCCGTCGGGCGCAAGCACGGGCTGCTGGCGTCGTTCATGCCCAAGCCGTTCACCGGCGTGTCGGCCAACGGACACCATCACCACTTCACGCTGATGGATGACCAGGGCAACAACGTCTTCCACGACCCTGACGGACCGGCGCAGCTGTCGCAGTTCGCGCGTCACTTCCTCGGCGGCATGCTCGAGCACTTCCCGGCGCTGATGTGCGTCGGCAACCCGACCGTGAACTCCTACTGCCGCATGTGGGATACCGGCTTCTGGGCTCCGATCTACAAGAACTGGGGCTGGCAGAACCGGACCACGACCGTGCGGGTGGCCTCGGGCGGGCGCTTTGAGTACCGTGGCGTGGACTCGTCCTGCAATCCATACCTGACCGTGGCCACGCTGCTGCGCGCCGGCCTCGACGGGGTCAGGCGCGAGCTTGACCCGGGGCCGCCCCAGCAGGGCAACACCTACGACCTGCTCAAGGAGGGCGCCGAGATCGAGAAGGTGCCAGACAGTCTGGGCGCCGCTCTGGATGCGCTCGCGGCCGATGAGGTGATCCGTAGTGCGATGCCGGGGCGCTTGTACAAGGTCTTTCATCACTACAAGCGGGACGAGTGGGAGCGCTACCTGGCGGCCGTGACCGACTGGGAGCAGGAGGAGTACCTGGAGGTGCTGCCCTAAGCACTAAGTAAGGGGCGGCCGGAAGGAGAACTCAGATGTGCGGAATCGCTGGAATCATCTATAAGAACGGGAACGGCGCGCACCGGATCGGCCGCGACATGACCAGCATGTTGCAGGCGATGAAGCACCGCGGGCCTGACTCGACCGGATACGCGCTCTACCACGTGCCGACCCAGGAACTGACGGTGCGCGTCAACCTCGCCGAGTCGACCGCGCCCCGGGATCTCGACTTCGCCGAGGACGTGCGCCGGCGCCGTCGCGATGTCCAGGCGCGACTGCGCGCGGCCGGCGCGAGCATCAAGAGCACCGAGGACGCCAACGAATACACGTTCAGCGCCACGGTCGTCTACCACGGCGACCTCAAGACGCTGGCCGACCAGATCGAATCGGTGCCCCATGCCGAGGTGCTGTCGCTCGGCCACTCGCTGGAGATCATCAAGGATCTCGGCGACGCCCGGACCGTCTCCTCGGCCTACCAGCTCGACGACTATTTCGGCAGCCACGGGATCGGTCACGTCAGGATGGCCACCGAGTCAGATGTCGACATCGCCAACGCCCACCCCTACTGGGCCTATCCGTTCTCCGACGTCGCGGTCGTGCACAACGGCCAGCTGACCAACTACCACCAGTGGCGCCGGCGGCTGGAGGCGGCCGGCCACCGCTTCGCGTCAGCGTGTGACTCGGAGATCATCGCCGTCTACCTGGCCGACCGGATGGCCAACGGCGACTCGCTGGAGAGCGCGATGCGGCGCAGCCTCGAGGAGCTCGACGGCGTGTTCACCTACATCTGCGTGAGCGAGGACGCGCTCGGGATGGCCAAGGACGAGCTTGCGGCCAAGCCGCTGGTGCTCTACGAGGGCGACGACATGGTCGCGCTGGCGTCGGAGGAGATGGCGATCCGGGCGGTGATCGACCACGAGATCGAGACGTATGACCCCTACGAGAGCACGGTGATGGTATGGACACGCTAGCGGCCGAATCCGAGCCCCGGTTCGACCCGCGCGGACTGGTAGAGCTCGATGCCCGCGTCCCGCGGGCGTCGGAGATCGACGGCGATCGCGCCAGCTTGGACGCGGGCCCGCTGACCACGCGCCAGATCAACCTGGAGCTGCGCTGGCTGCTCTACGAGCAGGGCGTGCGCGAGGTGACGGTGCGCAATCCGGCGGCTCGGCATTCGCTCGGCGCCGGCCTGCTGACCCGCTGTCGGCTGAACTTCGAGGGCAGCCTCGGCTACTTCGCGCTGGGGATGATCGACGGGCCTGAGGTCCGCATCGCCGGGCGCGTGGGCTGGTCGGCGTGCGAGAACATGATGTCCGGGGTGGTGGTGATCGAGTCAAACGCCGGCTCGCTCACTGGTGCGGCGATCCGCGGCGGCGACCTGGTGATCAAGGGCCAGGTCGGCGCGCGCACCGGGATCGACCAGAAGGGCGGCACGATCATCGTGCTCGGCGAGGCCGGCTCGATGACCGGCTTCATGATGCAGCGCGGCCGCCAGATCCTCTGCGGCGATGTCGGCCGGGGCCTCGGCGACTCGATGTACGACGGCGAGATCTACGTCGCCGGCAAGGTCAAGTCGCTGGGGGTCGACTGCGTGGAGGGGGAGTGGTCAGATGCCGACGCGGAGCTGATCGAGCGCAAGTTCTCGATCTACGGGCTTGGCTCCCCGCCCCAGTTCCAGAAGTTCGTGTGCGGCAAGAAGCTCTACAACTACGACACGCTCGAGCCGTCCGAGCGCAAGCTCGTCCTCTAGGACGCTAGGAGGTGGCCATGGCCGACGAAGACGCACCCTCTGCCCACAACCGGCTCGGGCACAGCCGCATCTTCACCCCCGAGGTGATCGATGACATCCACGTCAAGTCAGAGCTCGGGCGCTACCGCATGCGGGGCTTCTCGATGTTCAAGAAGATCCCGCACTGGGATGAGCTGATGTTCATGCCCGGCACGCTCACGCGCTTCGTGATCGAGGGCTACCGGGAGAAGTGCCTGACCAAGACCGTGCTCGGAGCCCGCTTCGCCGCCAAGCCGATCGAGCTCGACATCCCGATCTACATCACCGGCATGAGCTTCGGCGCGCTGTCGCTGGAGGCCAAGATGGCGCTGGCCAAGGGCGCGTCGATGGCCGGCACGGCCACCTGCTCGGGCGAGGGCGGGATGATCCCGCCCGAACGCGACCTATCGACCAAGTGGTACTACCAGCTGATTCAGAGCCGCTACGGCTTCAACCCGCATCACCTGATGCTGGCCGATGCCTGCGAGTTCTTCATCGGCCAGGGCTGCAAGGTCGGCCTCGGGGGTCACCTGATGGGCCAGAAGGTGACCGAGCAAGTGGCGGAGATGCGCTCGCTGCCGGCCGGGATCGACCAACGCTCGCCTGCGCGGCACCCGGATTGGCTGGGTCCTGACGACCTGTCGCTGAAGATCCAGGAGGTCCGCGAGGCCACCAACTACGAGATCCCGATCCAGCTCAAGCTGGGCGCCGCGCGCGTGTACGACGACGTTCGGATGGCCGCCAAGTGCGGTCCGGACATCATCTACCTCGACGGCGCCGAGGGCGGCACCGGCGCGGGACCCCACGTGGCGTCCGAGGAGACCGGGATCCCGCTGATGGCGGCGATCCCGGAAGCGCGCCGCGCGCTGGAGGACGTGGGACTGGCCGACGAGATCGACCTGGTCGTGGCCGGCGGCATCCGCAACGGCGGCGATGTCGCCAAGGCGATCGCGCTGGGGGCCGACGCGATCGCGATCGGCCACTCAGCCCTGATGGCCCTGAACTGCAATAAGGAGATCCCGGGCGTCACCGACTACGAGGGCACGATCGGCGTGCCCGCCGGTCAGTGCTACCACTGCCACACCGGTCGCTGTCCGGTCGGCGTGGCCACGCAGGATCCCGAGCTGCGCAAGCGGCTGGTGGTCGACGAGGCGGCCACCCGCGTCTACAACTTCCTGCACACGCTCACGCTGGAATGCCAGATGCTGGCGCGCGCCTGCGGTAAGACCAACGTGCACAGCCTGGAGCCCGAGGATCTGTGCGCGCTGACCGTCGAGGCCTCGGCGATGGCCCGCGTCCCGCTGGCCGGGACCGAATACATCCCGGGCGTCTCGGAAGAGCGCACGCTGGCCCGGATCGAGCGCCTGCTGGAACGCCACATCGAGAATCCGATCGACTACCTGACGCCCGACCAGCAGGGCGTGGGACAGGCTTGAGAGGGGATAGCAGATGGCTGATACAGAGGTGAGACGCGCCCCGTCCGAACCCGAGAAGGTGTTCACGATCGATTCGGAGTACCTGTCGGGCAAGCGCTTTGCCTACCAGGAGGACATGAACCTGGTGATCGACATTGACCTGATCGCCGCCACGCCGGGCGAGGACATCAACTGGCTGGAGGACATCACGTTGCTCGAGGAGGAGGGAGTGCCGGCGGTATTCGACCGCTACTCCAACTCGTTCATCAAGATCTATTTCCAGATTCCCCAGGGACGTGAGGATGAGCTGGCGCGCAAGGTGCTGATCAAGCACCTGCAGTCGGGCAACTCCTACGGGATCATCCTGAAAGGTCGCCACTGCAAGTTCCCCCAGCCCGAGCTGGGCCCATGGGTCGAGAACTCCAAGGTGGTCGGGACCGACTACAAGCCGGCCGTGCTACAGGGCTGGGAGCCTCCGGCCCACTGAGATGGGCGATCCGGCGACGCACCCGGCGGTAAAGCCAGCGATAGAGCCTTCGGCAGTACCGGCGCCATTACCGAGATCGGTTCGGCGGGGGCCGCCGATCACGGTCACCTGCGAGTGCGGCGAGCGGCGCGATCTCCGTTACGGGGAGCGCTGGAGCTGCGAGGGCTGTGCGCGCACGTACGACACCAATCGGATCCCGCTCGAGGAATACGCCTCGCTGCGGCGCAACCGAGTACACGACCGGATCCTTCCGTCAGCCGTATTCGCTGCGGTTGCGGCTGTCATACTCGTGTTCGTGCTGATCGGGCGCCCGCTGGCCGCGATCGTGATCGTGCCTCTGAGCGGGTTTGTGTGGTCGTCGTTCGTCCGGCCGGCCCGCCGGCGCCGCCAATACCAGGCGATCGCCGAGCGGCCACGCTGGCAGCTCAGAGCCGACTGACCATCACCGCAGCGCCGTGGACTGCTGTGCCGGGGCCCCTGTCGCTCCGGTTGCCTGGGAGCCCCGGGCTCAGCGCGTTGGTTGCGCCTCTCCGACGAGGTCATTGAACGATCAGCACGTCGCAATGAGCGTGGTGCACGACGGCGTCACTGACGCTGTGGCCAAGCAGCCGCTGAATCAAATTGAGCTCCCGGGTGCCGACGACGATCAGGTCTGCGCCACGCTGGTTGGCGAGCTCGACGATCGTGTCGGCGGGCTCCCCGACCGCGGGAAAGTACTCGGCGCTGACACCCTTCCCCTCGAGGTAGGCGCGCGCCGTCGCAAGCTCCTGAACGTGCTTCTCAGGCGGGTCGACGGGGTCCACCGGGCCTGCGGTGCGGCCAATTCCGGTCAGAATGGGGGCGACACTCGTGACGAGCAACTGCGACCGGAACGCCTGTGAGAGTGTCAGGGCGCGCTCCAGCGCGCGCTGTGACCCCTCGGTGTCATCGTAGCCAACAACAATCTTTTCCATGTTTCCTCCTTGGGAATCGCGCCCGGCGAACCAGCCTCGCGTGCAAGTGTTTGACCCCGAGCTCCCGATCAGCTAGCCACGGGTGCGGTCGGCGCGGGGGCCTCGAACCCGGACGGCCAGTCGCCCTCCGCGGGCATCGTCGGCGTCTCCTCGCGGAAGTGGATGTGCTCGCCATCCTGCACCACACGCCGGAAGATGAACAGCAGCACCGAGGCGGCGAGCACGCCGACCCCGATCGCGAAGTCGGCCCACGTGCCGTAGCCGTTCAGGTGCGGAGCGCCCGCTCCGACGATCAGCAGGAACGCTACGAGCGCCGTCATGAACCACGCGATCGGCACCCAGATCGCCGACAGCTTGTACGGCCTGGGCCAGTTCGGGCGGTCCTTACGCAGCAGCAGGAAGCCGCTGACCGCGAGCAGGTGGGCGAGGACGTAGCCGATGTTGCTCATGTAGAGGATCGCCAGGTTGCTGGAGATGAACAGCACGAGCAGGACGTTTACGATCAGGTCGACGGTCATCGCTGGTCCGGGGACGTGCCAGCGGTTGAGCCTGCCGAGCTGCTTGATCGTCAGGCCGGCTCTTGAGATCCCGTACAGAGCCCGGCTGCCGTCGGCGGTGGACGAGGACATCGAGAGGATCAGACTGGCGATCAGGCAGATCAGGAAGAAGGTCCCCAGCGTGTGTCCGGCGATCGTCTGGAACGCGGTCGAGTAGAACTGACCCTCCTGCGTCGCGGTCGGCGGGACGCCGGTGACGCCGCCCAGACCGAGCGGAAGCAGCGCGAACACGCCGACGACGAAGATCGCCGAGCTGCGCAGCGCGATGTGCGTGTCGCGCTCGGTTTTGTATTCGGGGGCGAAGGTGGCGCACACCTCGGACGCCCAGGAGGACCAGCCGAGGATGAACAGGTAGACGAAGGCCAGCTTCGTCCCGCCCCAGGGGCCGGTGAACGTCGCATGGACACGGCTCGAATGCCAGTCGCCGGTCAGGTACGGCACGATGATGAAGACGATCAGCGCCAGGGTCAGCAGCGCGGCGGTGACGTACGTGAGGCCCTTCATCGGCCGGATGCCGAAGATGTTGAACGCCCACACGGCGATGATCACGCCGATCGCGATGAAATGGGCCAGCCCCAGGTGCACGACCCCGTCGTACACGGTCCAGGTCGAGTTCGGGAACCAGCGCGCCACGACGAGGTCGCCGATGATCTTGCCGAAGATCGCGAGAACCACCGACCAGCCGATCCAGTAGCCGAACGTCGCGATCGGACCGACAAACGTCGTGTACTTGCGCCAGGCCTCATGGGCGTAGAGCGAGATCCCGCCTGACTGGTTGGGAAACATCATCGCGGGCTCGACATAGATCCAGGTCAAGACCATCCCGATCACCCCGGAGATCCCCCACAGGATCACCGACCCGAGAACTCCGAAGATGCCCAGCGTGAAGCCCAGGGACCCGAACAAGAAGCCCGGGTTGCACATCGCGATCGCAAACCCGTCCCACCACCGCAAAGACTTGATTAAGTGGCGTTCCTCGACGACTGCTTCGGCCATTCTGAACCCCTCCGGATGGGTGACTCGACACACTGTCTCCGCCGTGTCGGGGTATATACCAGTTTGTACAAAGTGGGTCAAATGGCCCGATTGGACAAAATTGGCCAAAGTCGCCGGCGTAGAATCGAAATCAGCGATGCCGCAGATACTCGACCGGGGCCGCCACGCGGCCGACCAAGCCGGTGTCCTCCGCTCGCGACCGTTGCCGGTGCTGCTCGCGACCCTGTCGGTGCGCGTGGACCCGAGCGCCGAACGGATGGCGATCGACAGCTCGCTGGAGGCAGGCGCGAAGCTGATCGTCGCAAACATGCTTGTCCTGCCGCCGTACCCGCTCACGTTCATGCTGGCGCCCGAATACGCGACGCTGCCGCATGAGGAGGACCTCGACGCCGTCCGTGCGACGGCCGCGCGCGCGGCGGCGCTCGGCATCCCAACCGAGTTGCTGCGGATCTCGAGCGGTAGACCCGTCAGGGCCCTGCTGGAGCTAGCGCGCGAGCGCGAGGCGGGGCTGCTGGTATTCGGCCCGCATCTGTCGATGACGCCGCGACGGCGCTTTCGCATAGCCGCGCGTCGGGTGCGGCGCGAGGCGGACTGCCTGGTGTGGATCGCGCCCGACGGATGATCGCCCCGCTCGGCCGCTCGGCCGCTCGGCCGCTCAGCGGCTCAGCGTTCTGGGTGCTGGGCGCGGTCGCGCACCTCGCCCAGCGTGCCGAAGCGCCCGGTGTAGAACAGCAGCGGCTCGCCGTCCTGGTGATGGACGTGCTCGACCGCGCCGATCCACAGCACGTGGTCACCGGCGGCATGGACATCGACGACCCGGCAGGCGATGTGCGCCAGCGCGCCGTCGAGCAGCGGCAGCCCCTCGTGCCAGACGAACTCGGGCTCCACCGATGACACGCGCTGGGCGGCGAAGTGCGCCGCAAACTGCTCCTGATCGTGGGCCAGCACGCTGACGCCGTAGCGGCCGGTACGGGGGAGCATCTCGCTCATCCGGCAGCGGCCCAGCGACACGAGCACCAACGGGGGACGCAGCGAGACCGACAGGAACGCGTTGGCCGTCATGCCGTGGATCGTGTCGCGATGGATCGTGGTGACCACCGTGACCCCGGTGGCAAAGCGGCCCATCACCTGGCGCAGCGCTCGGGCCGATTCCTCGACCGCGGCCGGCTTGGGTGTGAGCTTGGCCACCCCCGCCGGGGTGGTCAGCCCCGCGCTCGGCGGCGCCGCGGGCGGCGTGCGCGGCGGGGCGGGCGGGCTGGTGCGCAGCCGCCGCGGCGGGGGCATCAGCCCGGAGCTGGCGGTCGGCGGGGCGACCCGGGTCAGGCGCGCCACTCCCTCACGCTCGGTCACGCTGCTCGCCTTGGCTCGGTCACGCTTCCCGCCTCCGCTTGGTCATGCTTCCCGCCTCCGCCTGGTCCCGCCTGTGGCTCGCGCTCGATCTTGATCGCCGTGCGGATCGGCGCGGTCCGTCAGGACCGCGGCCGCTTCTTCTCCGGGTCATAGAACGGGAAGCGTACGACGCGAGCCGGGATTCGCTTCTGCAGCCCGTCCAGCTTGCCGATCTCGACCTCCGTGCCCAGGTCGGCGTACTGCACGTTCATCCGGCACAGCGCGATCGAGTGCTTCAGGATCGGGCTCCGGGTTCCGCTGGTCACGACCCCCACCCGGCGGCGCCCGACATACACCTCGTCGCCGTGACCGCTGAGCTCGTTGCCCTCCAGCTCCAGGCCGACCAGCCTGCGCTGCGGGTGCTCCTTGCGCTCCACCAGGGCCTCGCGGCCGACGAAGTCCTCGTCTCCCAGCGCGACGGCGAAGCCGATCCCCGCCTCGAACGGATCCACCTGATCGTCGAACTCGTAGCCGGCGAAGATCAGTCCCGACTCGATTCGCAGCATGTCGAGCGCCTCGAGCCCCAGCGGCTTGAGGCCGCGGGGCGCGCCCGCCTTCCAGACCGCGTCCCAGACGGCCACTCCGTCGGACGGATGACACCAGATCTCGTAGCCCAGCTCGCCGGTGTAGCCGGTCCGCGAGACGACGATCGGGACGCCGTCGTGAGCGCCGATCCGGCCGACCAGAAAGCGGAACCACTTGAGCTCCTGCAGGCTCGGCTGGGCGGGCGGGGTCCAGACGAACTCGGCCAGCGCCGCGCGGCTCTCCGGCCCCTGGACAGCGAGGTTGTGCAGCTGGTCGGTGGAGGGCTTGATCCAGACCCGCAGTCCCTCACGGTCGGCGACCTCGCGGAGCCAGATCCCGTCGTACTCGTCGCCGCCGACGAAGCGGAAGTTGTCCTGGCCGAGGCGGAACACGGTCGCGTCGTCGATCATGCCGCCGGTCTCGTTGCACAGTGCCGTGTAGACGACCTGTCCGACCGAGAGTTTGCGAACGTCCCGGGTGACGGTGTGCTGCATCAGGGTCTCGGCGTCGGGTCCGAGCACCTCCCACTTGCGCAGCGGAGTCAAATCGATAACCGCCAAGCGTTCTCGGCAAGCCCAATACTCGGCGATCGCGCCCTCGTTGTTGAAGCAGTGGGGCAGCCAGTAGCCGCGGTACTCGACGAAGCTCTTGGTCAGCTCTGAGGTCCGTGGGTGAAACGCGCTCTCACGCGTCAGCACCGGCTCGGCGTCGGCAGTCACGCGACGTGCGATGGCCATGGAGAAGCGATTCTCCGGCGAGTAGACGCGGACGTGGACATCCGTCACCTCCCAGGCGTTTGATGGATCGATGTCATCCGGACAGGCGGAGGAGGCGCACACGAGGTCGGTCATTGCGCGGAGCATCACGTAATCGCCGGGTCGCGACCAGGGCTCGTCGGAGATCAGCTGCAGGTTGGAGTCAAACGCGGTGTTGTAGAACAAGTTGAGCGCCTCCCATCCCTTGCGGGGGGCGATCTCAAAGCTGCGCAGCGCGCCGTTGAAGTTGTCGGTGCAGTTGATGTGCCCCGGATAGCCGAGATCCTCGTAGTACTTGGCCTGGCAGGCCAGTGCGAACGTGTCGTGACGCCCGACGGTGTCGCGGACCACCTCCACCAGCGGGTCCATGTCGAGGTCGTAGAACTTCCCCTGTAGACCGGGCATCGGATAGGCGTTGCCCATCAGCGTCCGGGTCACCGTCGCGTCCAGTCCACGCTCCAGACCCGCCTCGAGCTTGGCGCGTTGGAAGGCCAGGAAGTCCGAGCATTGGCGGCCCTTGACGTCAAGGATCTGGATGTACTCGCCGGCGCGGACCTCGTAGCTCTGCGCGGACGCGCGATCGATCCTGAAGTCAAGCCGCGGATCGGCCAGCGGCGGCGGCAGCTCGATCTCCTCCGGCTCGCGGGGCGTGGCGCGGCGGACCTCCACCAGCAGCTCGGTGGCCGGGAGCTCGCCATCGATGACGCGGCCTCCGGGCGCAGCGACGATCAGCGTCACCTCGCGCTGGGCGACGAGTGCGACCTCGCTGCCGGGATCCGAATCGGGGCCGAACAGCCGGGCGCAGCGGGCCTCGTGCGGCCGCAGCCCGCGGGCGCGCAGCTCACCGAGGAAGCGGTTGGCGCCGGCGCTGGCAAGTCCGCGCAGCAGGATCGAGTCCGCCTCGGGTCTCAGGGCCAGCGCGGACTCGCTGAGGAGTCCGCGCAGGACCGTTGCCTCGGCGTCCGGGTGCAGCCCGAGCGCGCCTCCGTCGCTGGCCCCGGCGGCGGACAGCAGCGTGACCTCGGCGATCTGACCGCCGTGACGGTCGACGATCCGGATCTGGTCGTCGCCGGATAGTTCGATCACCGTCGCTCCGCCCGGCCTCACGGGGTAGCTCTCCAGGCCTGGGTCACGGGGCACCAGCCCCGTGACCAGCAGCGGCGCGCCGGGGGTCAGGGTCGCCATCGGGCCGGGCCCGCGGCTAGGCCGACGCCGGGGTGGACGCCTTCTCCACCTCAGCGAGCAGCTGCTCGGCGAGCTGGCGCTTGCCGTCGGCGTCGAGCTTCTTGATCTCGTTCTCCACGGCGCGGCGGTTGTAGGTCTGGTTCCAGTAGTCGAGGCTGTCGAAGCCGAGCAGCACGGCCTTGCCAACGAACTGGCGCAGGACCTCGTTGGTGGGGCCCATCACCCAGCCGGCCTTGGCGTCGCGCAGGTAGCGCTCGAGCTCCATGTCGCGCTTGTAGCCGGTGCCGCCGCAGGCGTGGAGCATCTTGTCGACCACGTGGGCGGTGTTCTTGGCCGCGACGAACTTGATCTGCCATGCCCAGTGCAGGAAGTTGGCGCGCGCGAACTCGCCGGGGGGCATCGGCCGGGTGTTGTGGTCGGTGGCGTTGTCCATCGCCTGCGCGACGGAGAAAGCGAACAGCCGCGAGGCGTTGGTGTCCATCACCGCCTCGCCGACGTAGTCCTGGATCGTCGGGTAGTCGGCCACGCGCAGGCCGACGTCGACGTGGCGCTTGCGCGTGGTCTGGCGCTTGCCGATGTCGATCGCGCCCATCGCGAGCCCGTTCCAGACCGACGAGGAGCCGATCAGGAACCATGGGTCGACCGATTCGTCGTTGGAGGCGGCGCCGTCGCCCTCGGGTCCCACGATCTGGTCGCCGGGGATCTCGACGTTGTCGACCTCGATCGGCCCGGACTGGTTGCCGCGCAGGCCCAGCGCGTCCCACGAGGATGGCTGGGACTTGACGTCCTCGCCGTCGATCACGAACACCGACAGGTCGTCATAGCCGGTGAAGTCCGGGCTGGTCGTCTGCACCACGTAAAAGTCGGCAAACCCGCCCGAGGTCGTCCACGAAGCCTTCTTGCGCACCTTGTAGCCGCCGTTGGAGCGCTCGGCGCCGGAGGAGATCGGATACCAGAAGTGCGAGCCGGTCTCGGGGTCCGAGTAGGACAGGGTGCCGATCTTGCCGCCGTTGAGCGGCCGGATGTACTTCTCGATCAGCTCGTCGGTGGGCCGCAACATGATCGTGTTGACCGCGCCCATGTGCATCACGTAACACATCGCCGTAGAGGCGCAGCCGTAGCGGGCGATCGTCTCGCAGGTCATCGCAAAGGCGACATGGTCCTCGCCGAGGCCGCCGTACTCGGTCGGAACGGTCAGCGCCAGGAAGCCGTGCTCGCCGAGCAGCTCCAGGTTGCGCCGCGGGTATTCCAGGTTGTCGTCGGAGACCTTCGCGTTGGCGCGCATCTCCTTCTCGCACAACTCGATCAGCAGATCGCGCAACTCGCGCTGACGGTCGGTCAGAACCCATTCGGGGTCCCACTCGTAGCCCAGCCCCCAGAAGGCCTCTTCACCCCATGTCTTCTCGGACATTCGCTCCTCCCGGTCTGTCGCTTGGTGAACGACCTGGAAAATGCGCCAGCAGGCCGCCGGACCACGGTGCAGCGCTTCGCCAAGGTAACGGCCCGAGCCAATGGCACGCGCTGCACAAATATGTTCAAATACATTTCTAGCGGAGTGGATCGGTTCTGTCCAGGTCATATGCGGCGGGAAATCTCCGATCGGAAGCCCGGTTGCCGGGGCGGCGCGGGCCACTGCGAGCCGGGCTCAGCCATGACCGCCGACGCGGCGCTGGGCAGCGCGCACCGGGTGCGGCCATGACCGCCGGCACGACGCGAGGCAGCGCCTACCGGGTGCGGCTGTGACCGCCGAGCGCCCGCTGATCGGCGTCTCCGCGAGCCTGCACGATTTCGGCGACTACGGCGGGGTGGGGGTGCAGCGGCCGCTGATCCTGGCCGGCGGACTCCCGATCACGCTCGCCCAGCTTCCGGAGGCGATCGAGGCGTCGCTGGAGCGGATCGACGGCCTGCTGCTGGCGCCCGGTCGCGACATCGAACCGGCGCGCTACGGCCAGGGCCCCGATCCGCTACTGGCGCCGACCGAGCCGCTGCGTGACGAGTTCGAGCTGCCGCTGGTCGCGGGGGCGCTGGAGCGAGGATTGCCCGTGCTCGGCGTGTGCCGGGGGATGCAGGTCCTGAACGTGGCGCTCGGCGGCGGCATGGTCCAGGACGTGCGGCTGGTCGAGCGCTGGCGTGAGCACCCCTCCGATCCCGGCTGGGCGAACTGGAAGCTGATGGAGCGCTCGTCACTGGGCGAGAGCGAGATCCCCACCCATCCGCGTCATCCGATCGCGGTCGCGCAGCCGAGCCTGCTGCACGCCGCGCTCGGAGCCGCAGAGGTCAGCGTCAACTCGTTTCACCACCAGGCGCTCGGCCGACTCGGCGAGGGCCTGCGCGCTACCGCGCTGGCCCCCGACGGCGTGATCGAGGCGATCGAGCTCGACGGCCATCCGGTCCTCGGCGTCCAATGGGAGCTCCAGGAGGAGTGGCGGATCGATCGCCGCTTCCTCGGCGTGTTTCAGTGGTTCGTCGCCGCCGCTCGTGGGCGCCGCCTCAGCGCGGCCTGAGGGTGGCACGGCGCGTAGCATCGGCCGGCGCTGCGGCGTGAGGACGCGACGCGCACGCGCACGCGCCCCGCGACGACGCCGCGACGATCGCCTCGTGCGGGCGCAGGGGGGACGCCGACGGGCAGCCGATCGTCTCCGGCGTGGGCCGCCGAGTACGGGGACGTCGGTGAGCTTGGTCCAGGGCAGCTTCAGCGCGGGTCCGAACTGGGCCATGAAGTGACGAATACCTGCCTCGCCGCCGGCCAGGCGCCGACCGCCTTGTGCGCTAAGGGCTCGCGACGAGCGCTAACGCACGGGCCGGCCGGTCGGTGATCACCGCCGCTACCCGCTCGTCGTGGAGCAGTCCCCGCAGCGCGCGGGCGTCGTTGACCGTCCAGACCCAGCTGGGCAGCCCGTACTGCGCCGCCCAGGCCAGGATCCCGGCCCGCGTCAGGCTCGCGTGCGGGGCCAGGAAGTCGACACGCGCCGCCGCGACCCGCCGGGCCAGGTCTCGCTCGCGGCCCTGGCCCTGGCCGTTGCCCTTGCCCTGGCCCTTGCCCTGGCGCCGTGAATCTGACGTTGGCGCCGACGCCAGCCGCGAGCGCACCACCTCGATCGTCTCACGGGGATGCAGCAGCAGCCCGGCATGGACGTCGGGCACGGCACGCCGTGCAGCGTCGAGCACGCCGTCGATGAACGAGGTGAGCACGTACTGATCGGGTCCTAGCCACCTGGCGATCAGCGCCATCGCCGGTTCCACGTAGCCATCCTCCTTGAGCTCGATGTCGAGCGCGATGCGGCCGGCCAGCAGCTCGAGCACATCCTCCAGGGTGTGGGGACGGCCGTCACCCATCCGTGCTTGCAATTCGCCGTGGTCGGATGCGGCTACCGGCCGACCGCCGATCCGCGCATCGTGGACCACCACAAACCGGCCGTCCCGGGTGCGCCGCAGGTCGAGCTCGACCATGTCGCAGCCCAGCGAGATCGCGTCCTCGAACGCCTGCAGCGAGTTCTGGGGCGCCTGCCCCCACGCGCCGCGGTGCGCGACGATCAGCGGGCGGTCGATTGAAACCACGGCCGTCCTGTCGCCCGGGCGCATGGGCGAAAAAGTACCGCCGCCACAGGCGGCAACGGGGTACGGGGCTACGCGCCCGGGCTCGTCTCGCGCGCGCTGCGCCGTGGCCGTTACACCTCGTGGGACTACCAACCCCACGTGGACGCGGCGATGCAGTACATGCGCAGCCGCGAGGACCTCTGCGAGCTGCAGCGCCAGGCGCGTCTGGAAACGGGCGACCGGCAGCGTCGGCGCTAGCGCTAAGAGGTCATGCCGGTGAACTGGCCTCCGGTGATGTTGAGCACCTGACCGGAGACGTAGTTGGCCCACGGCGAGCAGAGGAAGAACACGCCGCCGGCGGCCTCCTCAGGCGTCCCGGGCCGGCCCAGCGGGATCAGCATCGCCGCCATGCCACGCAGCTGATCAGGGATGCCCAGCTGCACCTTCTCGCCGCCGATCTCCATCGTGTTGGTCTCCTCCTTGGAGGCGGTCAGGCGGGTCTCGATGTAGCCGAACGCGACGGCGTTGACGTTGATCTTGAACTGACCCCACTCCTTGGCGAGCGACTTGGTCAGCCCTACCACCGCCGACTTGCCCGAGGAATAGTTGGCCTGCCCCGCGTTGCCCATCGTCCCGGAGATGGAGGACACGTTGACGATCTTGCGGAACACCTCGCGGCCCGCTTCGCGTTCCTGTTTGGCCGGCTCGCGCATGTGCGGGGCGACGGCGCGGCACATCCGGAACGGGACGATCGCGTGGATGTCGAGCATCCGCTGGAACC